>BNJV01000111.1_pt1 | contig 86308 bp, 135 predicted proteins | sample 8540591 | NCBI WGS metagenome assembly BNJV01 (sample SAMD00202457, study PRJDB9452) | human saliva metagenome | host: Homo sapiens
AAACGCTACCTTTAAAGGCACATCCTTTATATATATTTTTCTATATTTTTACTTTCAAGCCATACAAGAATAATTCCATAAAAACTAGCATTATTGATACAGTTAATGGATTAAAAATTTTTCTTCTATTATATCGTCCAATAAAAGTCCTAAGACAATAGCTGGAAGTACAGCTATAACTATCCTATCCACATTTGTATTATTTCCATCATCTTTACTATTCCTTTACTAAAAAGGAAAAATTCTTTTTCCAATAATAAACTCACAACTGATAAAATTGCTCCTAATTGTATAATTATTTGAAATGCTGATACAAACTCATATTATTAGATAATTTTTAAAAATTATCTACTATTATCATGTGTCCTGTACTGCTTACTGGCACAAATTCTGTTAGTCCTTCAACTAAACTAAGTATAAATACTTTTATCATGCTTAAAAACATATTCTCTCCAATCACTTTTAATTTAATAATTATATTTTTAAATGACTAGTATACTTTTATATACTAGCTTTTTAAAACTTATATTAACCTAACAGATTCTTCAACTTTATTTGCTAACTCTTTTTACAAATTTATCTACAATTTTCTTGAGTTTCAAACTTCTACCATTACTCTTATTAAAGATTCTGTTCCAGAGGCATACTAATATTCTTCCTTTTCCTTCAATTTCTTTTTCTTTTTGCTTTTTAATGAAAGTTGATAACTCAATATTACTTTTCCCAAGTTGCTCTCTCTTTAGAAAACTATAATATTTTGAGATGTGTGCCAAAGTTTAATTTCATCAACTAATTCGTGTAAGTTTTTCCACTTTCTAGTATTGCATTCACTAATTGAATTGAAGATAAGACACCGTCTCCTGTCGTATTGTAATCCAACATTAAAATATGTCCTGACTGACTGTCACCTATATTCAATCCAAATTCTTTCATTTTCAGAGCATATCTATCTCCAACATTTTGCTCTTATAAGTCCAATACCTTGTTTGATCTAAATATTTTTCAAATCCCATATTCCTCAAAAACAGTTATTTACAACTTTATTATCATTAAGTAACCCTTTTTATGTAAATGCCCTGCAATTATGGCAATAATTAAATCTCCATCTACAATTTTCCCTGTATGAGTCAACGGCAATCAATCTATCTGCATCACCATCAAATGCCAATCCTAAATCAGCATTGTGAGACTTTAACTATTTCTTTGTAATAATTCTGGATGTGTCGATCCACGATTTACATTTATATTTTTACCATTTGGAATATTATTTATTACAATTATTTCCGCTCCAAGTCTTTGATAAATTTTTGAGCTACTCGTATGCAGCTCCATTTGCCGCATCTATTACTATTTTTCAACCCTTTAAAATCTCTTTTTACTGTTAGGCTTAAAAGTCTAAATAAATTCTCATGTCATCTTCAATACTAAGTAAATCTTCCCAAATCATCTCCTGGCATTTGATGCTGTATAAGTTCATCCGTTTTTCCATTAATCTTCTAATTCTTCTTCAACAGAATCCGGTAATTTATATCCATTTTGACTGAATATTTTTATTCCATTATCTTTAACCGGATTATGCAGGCTAAGTCATAATCCCTGCATCTGCTTTTCATTTTCTAGTTAAATAACAAACTCCCGGTGTTGGTAAAACTCCAACAAAATCAATATGAACTCCCATTGAGTTTTAATCCCTGTACTCAATGCCGACCTTATCATATATCCTGATATTTCCTCGTATCTGTTTCCTAATATTATTCTTGGTTTATTTTTCCCTATCAAGTAATATCCTAAAAGCTAACCCCTAACTTTTGTAACTAAATCTATAGTCAAGTCTTTTATTCAAAACTTCCTCACTCTCATTCCATCTGTTCCATATTTTTCTAGCCATTTTCTCTCCTAAACTGGTAAAATTAATTGTATTTTCCGTCCCTACATTTTCAATTGTGATTTTCACATTTATTCTACCGCTATGTATTTCTATTATTCTACTAACAATAGCTAGTCCTAAACCTGCTACCACCAGTAATTTAGTTCTCGATTCATCAATTCTATAAAATCTTTCAAACACTCTTTTCCTGATCTTCTTCGAAATTCCAATTCCTTCATCTCTAATTGTTATAATCACTTCTTTTTCTCAATTTCAGAACCAATATAAATTGTACTTCCTTCTTCTGAATATTTCATAGAATTTTTCAAGAATTTGTTCTTATCATTGTTTTAATAATGTTTCATCTATATTTAAAATACACTCATCATTTTTACAATTTTTATAATTATGTTTTATTAGAAATCTACCGTATAAATTTGTTCAATCCCATATCATTTATGTAGAACTTCTTTGAACATAAATTTATTTTATTTCTTTTCTCCACAGCTAAGAACAATAATTTTTCTATTAAATTTAACATATTATCAACTTCATTTATTATTAGTCAATCGATTCTTCAAAATTTCAGGATTTGTCAGTTTACGCTTTTTAATTATCGCTGCATATCCTTTTATTATTGTAGTAGCGTTCTCAATTCATGAGATGCATCCGACACAAAATTTTGATTGATTATAAAATGAGTTTCAAGCCTATTCAACATTTGGTTTAATACTTTTACTTAAACGCTCAAGTTCATCTCCACTTTTTGAATCCCGGTATTCTTTCCTAGATAGTGATTGTTCTAGCCAATTTGCAATAGCAGTAATTGGTTTTAATACTCTTTTACTTAAATATTTTGAAGTAATATAAATTATTAACAATCCTCACTAAAAATAACTGTTCCACTCACTATCATCAATCTATAAAACAATGTATTTTTCATGATGTAATATACGTAAAACATAAACTTCAAATTTACTCTTTGGCAATTTCTCTTTCTATATATCACACTATATTTTCTTTTTATATTATCAAATTTAAAGTGGTCCAATTATCTTACTTTTTCAAATTATTAGACTTCTAATTTTAATTTTGTAAATCATTTAACAATTCTTCATCACTTTCTTTTCATCACTATCAATTTGTTATTACTGTATTTAATAAAATTTTATTTTTCCTAATTAAATTTGTGTAAGTCAATAAATATAAATAACCTTCTTCTCCTGGATTAAAAGGTTTTGAATAAGTTACTTTACCTTCTATTTTTGGATTAAACTCTAAAGAAAAATTATTATATTTTTGTGTGAAAATATTAACTTTTATTTTAAAAATCATTTTATTTCATTTGTTTTTGCTATATTTGTTTTTCTAATCGCTCTTTATCATTTTGTGTGTTTTAAAATATAAAATATACTAACATTAGAAAATATTATGAAAATTAAAAATAGTGAGATATACCATGTTCGATATTTTTATCTTCAATTTCAGTCATATTTTACTCCTACTTGAAGATAAAACCAATCCCTCTAACTGTTTTTAATGAGTTTTTCTTTTCATAAGGTTTTTATCTACTTTATCTCTTAAATATTTAATATACAAATCTAAAAATATTATCATTCCCAATATAATCAAAGCCCCAAACTTCTTCTAGTATTTTATCTCTTGTTAAAACAATCCCTTTATTTATAACTACAAAAATCTAATAATTCAAATTCTCTTTTTGATAATGAAATTAAATCTTTTCCTCTAAATACTTCATAAGTTGGATAATTTTATTTTTAAATCTTCATATTCAAAATATTCCTTTGATTATCAGACACTTTTTGGTTCTTCTAATTAACGCTTTCATTCTCACTAACTAATTCTTCTGTTGAAAATGGTTTTTGTTAAAATAATCATCTGTCCATAGTCAAATCCAACAATTTTATCATTTATATCATCTTTTGCAGTTACTAAATTATTGGTACTGCGAATCTTCTCTTATTCTTTTACAAACTTCATTCCACTCATTTTTGGTAACATTAACATCTAATAATATTAAATCATAATTCTATATTTTGCCATATTAAGTCCTTCTTTACCATCTTTGCAAAATATGAAACTCAAATCCTTCAAATTTCAATTCAATTTCTAGTAATCTTGATATTTTTGAATCATCTTCTATTATCAATATTCTTTCTTTTCATAATCTCCTCACTCTTTCTGATTCATAATATATATAGTTTATTTATTCATATATATATATTTAATCTAGAAATTTTTATATGTTTCATTATACCATATTTTTCTACAATTTTCTAATAAAAATCTCTTATATTACTAATTTTTGGTATTTTTGAACTATCTTTAATCAAAAATATTAAAATTAAAATCAATATTCTTTAACTATTTTTATAAGATATTTATTAATTCAAATATTAATTATTTCATACTACACCTTCAATTTTTCTATATAAAAATGTCCTTCAAACTTTTTCACTTTTTGTATCCAGTTTGTTGGTACATTTTTTATTATATATTTTAGTAGTAGTTTAATATTTATTTTTATGACTTTTCTTATTGTCGTCACAATACTTGTCAGCTAATAATATTTTTATTATCTCCAGGAATAAACGGTATAAATCCTGTAAATACATTTTTATTTGGAACAAATAAATGTAATTGGAACATTCCTAGAAGCATACATTACTATTTCTCCTAAAATTATAGCTAAAATTGTTTTTACTGAATAGGTTTATCCACCCCTTTTCCAAAAATATCCAATAATAAATGAAGACACAACCCATCCAATTATGTAACTCCTGCTTTGCTACTAACAATGGGAAACCTGCTTTAAATCCCATAAACTAGGTGCACCCTAAACTTCCTGCCACAATACAGTTATAATCGTTGCAGGTGCTAATTTTTCTACCGTACAATCAATGCAATTATTGATACTGCTAAAGTCTGCCCTATTCATAGGTACTGGAGTAAACGGTAGTACAACTCTTAATTGTGCAAATAATGCTAGAAATATTCTCCTACATTAATACTATATTTAATAAATTTAATTCTTATCTTCTGATCTCACTAAGCTGTTAATTAATGCTTTTTGTTTTCATAATGACCTCCTAATTTTACTTTTGTCTTTCTAATTATACAATATAAAAAGTAAATAGTCAACCTTAAATAACATGTGTTTTTATCAAAACAAATCAAAATAGATTTCTATATTTATTTATCTTTCTATAATTATTAATTCTTTAGGGGCTTTTATTTAATACTTCGCAACCCATTTTGTAACTAACACATCATCTTCTATTCTAACTCCACCCCAACCATCAAAATATAAATCCTGGTTCAACGTTTGCATGCATACTTTCTTTTAACAGTATTTGTAACTGCCGATAAATCATGGCAATTCATGTATATCTAATCCAATTCCGTGACCTAGTCCGTATCCACAACTTCAGCTAAACTTTTTCTTTAAAAGAAATTTTCCTAACAACGCTATCTACTTCATCTGACCTTATTTCCTGCTTTAATTGTTTTAATTTCCTAATAATTGTCGTTTCTAAAACTGTATTATAAATTTCTTTATGTCTATCAGTTATATTATTCGTAATAATTGTTCTAGCTCATATCTGAGAAACATAACCATCATAATATACCTAAATCCATTGTTATAAATTCATCTTTTCTATATCACTTGCTACACCGTGAGGTAATGCACTTCTATATCCACTTGCTATTATCGTATTAGAAATCGATCTATTTTCAGCTCTAATTTTTCTTTTGAATATACTCCATATAAGCTGCTATGCTTCTTTTCTGAGACACCTTCTTTTATTAGTTTTTAAAACTTCATTGAAAGCTACATCACTTACTTAATAGCTATTGTCGCTATTTCTTTTCATCTTTAACCATTCTCTCAAAGATTAATTTTTCTCTCAACTGTACTAATTCTGCTTTCTAAATAATTCTTTTTATTATTTGATATTCTGAAATGTCATATTTTTATCTTCAAATCCTTTTTTCAATCCTAATTTTTCAATAAATTCTCCTACTAATTTTGATTGAACTCTTGAAACTTCTACAAATTCAAAATCCCATTGGCTCTACTTGCTGCAGCCATGCTATATCTAAAGTCTGAAAAGAAAATATTTACCTTCTTTTGTAGCTAAAAGCTATTTCCTGTCGTTCCTGTAAATCCTGTAAAAAATATCTTAAAGTCAAATAAATCTGTCAAATATATACCATCAACATTTAATTCATCTAAAATCCTATTTAATTTATCTATTCTTGCCATACTATCATCTCCTATTTTTAATTTATTTTATTTTATACCTTTTATCTAATAAAACTCAACTATTTTATTTCAATATATAATTTTAAATTTTTATATCACTTATTACATTGTCTTTCAATATATATTTTAATTTTTATTTTAATTGAATTTTCCTTTTAAATGTTATAATGTATTACAATAAAAATATGGAGATATTATGGAAGACATGGTACAATAGCTGGGCGTAAGAGGGCTCAAGACAAAAGAGCAGCTTCCGTTCACAAAACTAGTTAGATTAATAACAGTTGCAGCTAGAGGTGAGAATAATCCTGAATGTGTTGCTTTAAAACGGCAATTTGAGAGCTAAAGCTGTTAATATGCCTAACGATAATATTAATAGAGCGATAGATCTGGTGCTGATGGTTTCACAAATTATGAAACTTTAACTTACGAAGGTTATGGGCCTGTAGGAACTGCTATAATGGTTGAAACTTTAACTGATAATAAAAATAGAAGCTGCTAAAGCTATTAAAACTATTTTTGATAGAAATGATGGAAATTTAGGAGTTTCTGGAAGTGTTAGTTATATGTTTTGATAGAAAAGGTGAAATCATTATAGAGAAAAACCGCTAAAACTGTTGAAGAAGAAATTATGAGTGCTTTTAGAAGCTGGAATGGAAGATATAGAACTTTATGATAGTTTTTATATTACAACTCCTACCGAAAATTTTTGATGCAGTTTCTACAGCTTTAAGAGAAGTAGTTACAGAATTATTAGAGGCTGACATTCAGTTCTTACTTCAATAGAAGTTGAAAGTGAGACTGAAGCTGAAGAAAATTTAAAATTAATTGATCTATTAGAAATAGTGACGATGTTCCAAAAGTTCATCATAATTATGCTGGATATGTAATTTTATACAGCTGTATATATATACAATAATAAATATATTTTATATAAACCTTCAAAGAATCAAGGTAAAAGTACCTTACAAACGTGAAGGTGCTAAAGAGGTAAAACCTGTACCACCCCAAAACTTAATCAAAGAAAGTTCAATGTTTGGTGATGCAGTTACGAAAATTTATCCACTTTTACTACAATGTTACCTAATTTATTTTGGAACAACTATTAACTTTTACTACTTCTTTTCCTTCTATGAGGTTTTTCTGATTCATGCCACTTTTCAGAGTTCTTCCTTTACCAGAAGTCCAATGTTGCTTCTTGAGATATTGTCTCTAACTTTTCAGGCTATTTTGAACAACTAAACTAATTTTGACTCTTTAGTTAATTCTTCGTCAAATGCACCGGCCCATTCTTCTTCAAATGTAAATGATGTATTTCCAATTTTCATGCCATAACTCGTCACCCTGTAACTTATGTGTGTGCGAGAAAGGTGCAAAGTAATAAAAGCAGTTTGCTCTGGCACTTCTTTCCAAACTTTTCTTGATTCACAACGTTGAAACTTGAATTTTTCAGTACTTCTTGTTTATAAGTTGTCATATCATTTAATAATTCCATTACAGCCTTGCTATTGCTGCATTATTAAGTGGAAAATCATCTTCAATACTTTTCAGTTTACTAAACTGTTTGATGTAATCTGTACATATTTTCATCTTTTTCATTTCTAGACTTCAGATTTATTCCATAATTATTTAGTGTGTGTGCACTATGAGTCAGCAAAGTTCAGTGTATCTAAGAACCTAACTGTAAATGGATTCTATTAATAAATCTACTTATGCTCCAGCAGAATCCATTCACTGTTCCATTTCTAATTCTTTTCTCAAGAGTGGGTGCGGCAAATGAGGTAAAATACTCTTGCAAGGTCCAGCTCCGTGTTCTTTCTAAATCCCTCTCTGGATCTACTCAGCATTATGTTACTCATTTTTCTACTTTAGTTGATTAATTCTTCCCTGTTTCTCGCTTAAAGGTTTTCCGTACTTCTACCTCTTTTTGCGAAACAAATATCTTCTTTCATTTGAAGAGGTAAATGAGACGCCCTAATACCATTGCTTGTGTCAACAATCTAAAACAGTTCGTTTGTGCCAGCACTTAACCTAAATCTCTTAAAGACTGCCGAAAAATCTTGCATATAATAAAGTGCATTACTGCGTGTCCAATTCCACCAATGTCTGACTTACCGGTGTCCATCTATTTTGCATCTATCGAGAGGTTTTCCAGCATTTTTGGGTCAAAATGTCTTAAATAGTGCAAAGATGGATGCAACAAAGCCAATCCATTGTATCAGTTTCTCTTCTACCTTTTTACCGTTTGGCACATATAACATAAAAGTATTCCGATATCAATGGTTTCCTTTTCAGTTAAATTCAATATCAGTTGGTAACGATTACCGGTAAATTTTGTTCTTCTTCTAAATAAATATTCCCTTCTTCATCCTCCAAATTACGGGTATCAACGGTGTCCCCCAATATCTTTGTCTACTAATTAACCAGATCATGTCAAATCTATAATTTACTGTCTTTTACCTAATCTCTATCTAATTTTTCAACTCTTTTCTCTTTTACTTCCATTGCACTTTTCTATCCCATCAAATTCAGCAGAATTCCACTAAAATTCCAGCCGTTGGCAGCATTTTCTAATTCTATATTTCTCTCTCTCTTCAACTTCTCCATCTTTTATTTTTGGGCTATAACTGTTTTCATATCTAAATTATATTTTTAGTAAAGTTAGAAAATCTCTTTCATCATGTGCAGGTACTGCCATTACAACTCCTGTTCCATAATCCATTAATACATAATTTGCTACCCAAAGTGGTATTTTTCATCATTTATCAGATTATCACATAAAGTCCTGTGAATACTCCTTCTTTTCTCTTTTGAATGCTGTTCTACTAATTTTATCTTCATTTATCATTTTATCAACAGATTCTCTTAAATTAGGATTTTCTCTTTCAATATAACTTCTTCCACTAACGGATGTTCTGGTGCAACTGTCGCATAGGTCACTCCATATAAAAGTGTCAGGTCTTGTAGTAAATACTGAAATTACAACTTCTCCTTTTCATTTTAATTTTTAAATTAGTTTCTCCATCAAATTTATAATCCAAAATAAAATCTACTTCAGCACCTATTGATTTACCAATCAGTTTTTGCATTGTCAATACTTGTTTCTAGCCAATGTCCTTTAAGCTCTTCATGTCAGTTAATAATTCCTCTGCATAATCTGTTATTTTAAAAATACCATTGTGATAATTCTTTTTGAATGACATCTGTTTTCCCATGTCTCCAACATTTTCCTGCCTCAACTTGTTCATTCATTCAAAACAGTATTACAAATCCGGACACGCAGTTCACATATGATTTTTCTTATAAACTAATCCTTTTTATACATTTCAATAAAAATTTCTGATTCCATTTATAATATTCCTGGTGTATAAGTTGCTAATTCTCTTTCCCAATCATATGAAAGTCCCATTAGCTTTAGTTGTCTTCTCATATTATCAATATTAGATTTTGTCCATTTCCCTGGATGTGCTCCATTATCTATCGCTGCATTTTTCTGCTGGAAGACCAAAACTATCCCACCCAAACGGATGTAACACGTTAGACCTTTCATTTTTATATCTGCAATCGCATCTCCTATCGCATAATTTCTCAAATGCCCACATGTAATTTTTCCTGATGGATATACGGAAACGTTTCTAACACATAATAATTTTCTTTACCTTCTATATTTTCAGATTTAAAAATATTTTTCTTGCCATTTCTCTTGCCATTTTTCTCTAAAAGGTCACCTGGTCTATATTCTTTAACCATATTTCCTCCAATTTTTATTTATTTTTCAATATATCTCATTTTAACATTTTTCTTATAATTCTCAAAATATTATATTTTACTTATTTCAATTTCTAATTTATCAAGCAATACATCTAATTGTTTCACTAACTCTTCAATAACTTCTTTTTAGATAAACTCTCCGCTTTTTGCAATTGTGCCATAGGATAATCATTTCCACCTGAACTTAATAAAGTTAAATATTTGTTAAGTCTTCTTTTCTCTAGCTTTTTCATCTTTATTTTTATTACGTTATCATAAATTGTGCAGATGAAGCAAAAACAAGTTGAATATTGATACACATAAAACGGACTATTGTAAAAGTGTGGTATTCTTGACCATAAAATATACATAAGTTCATCTTTACTCAAAGCATCTCCATGAATATTCATCATATATTTTTCCACTAATTGACTTAATGTTTTTCGCAGTAATTGGTTCTCCTTCTACCATTTTATGTGCCCGATATTCAAAAATCAGCAAATAAAACTTGAGTATAAAATGTCCCAATTATATTTCCCTATTTCTTGTTCTAAAAGTGCTATTTTCTCTAATGAATCTGTACTTTTCTCAAACATATAATCAAGTAAAAGTCTTTCATTAAATGTTGAGCCACTTCCTGCCACAAATATCGTATAATCTGCCAATGAAAAATGGTTGATTTTCATACGAATAAAAGTGTATGTAATGTATGTCCTAACTCATGTGCTAATGTAAAACACTATCCAAAGTTTTATTTACTAATTTAAAAGCATATAAGGATGTACTCCACAAACTCCAGCAGAGATAAGCTCCACTTCTTTTGTTTTCAGTCCTCAAACACGTCAAAGCCATCCATTTGAAATCGCTTTTTCCATCGCATATTCTGTTCCTAACGGTTTAACTTTGAGTTCTAATACCATCTTCATCATATTCATATTCTTTATCAAAATCAACAATGTTTATTGCATTATCATATTATAATATTCTTTTTAATCCCAATAATTTCTTTCTTAATTTATAATATCTTTTGTAATGGTTCGTATTTTTCTTTTTGTTGTTTCAATTAAAATTCAAATACACTTTTTCCGGGAATATTATCTCCTTCGAAGCATCTAACTAAAAAGTTTTTATAATTATGAGGCTTTTGTATTTCAATTTTTCTATGTAAAATTGAGACTATAAATCGCAGCAATCGTATTTTCTTTTTCTTTATAAGCACCATAATATCACTCTAAAATAATCTATCTTCTTGATTTCTATTTGTAGAAATTTCTTTACTATAATTTGCACTTGTAGCTTTTATTTTTCTTCCATCTGACAGCTCAACTTCAGGCCAAACCATCATATTGTAACTTCAGAATAAATATTTTTGGAGCTGAGAAAAATGAGCTATAATAAGATAATAACTTATTTTTATCTTCATCTAAAACATGTTTTATAATCTTAACAAATCATTTTAACTGATCTATAATCATCGTATTCTTTATTTTTCTATCCATTTTTCAATTTTTCTTTATTTTCTATAATTTCAGAGTTTTTCCCACGATAATTCCGTCGATACATCTGATAAGAAAAATTGTAATTTTGCTTAGATTTTCTGTCGCTTTCATCATCAAGACTATTCAAATCTCTTGCCAACTGCGGATATCTATACAATTTATATAATATTTTCTCTAACTCTTCTGTAAAAATTGTAAAAGTTTACCTTTTTCTCTGAAAGTCCCTTTATATTTTACCAATTCTGCTTTTTATTTCTTTTATTTTATCAAAATCTTTATTCCAATTTTCGTAATTTTCATAAATATCACTCAAATTCCATTTTGTATTCTTGTGAAAATTTTCTTCTCTTTTCATTGATTTTCTCCTATTTCTTACTTTTTACTAATTTTTATTTCCAAACTTAAATAACAGAAATAAATTATCATAAGTGAGTATTATCAAACCTGAAACTGATAAAAATGCATCAAATGCTAGTTTTTAAAAATGCAATTATTACAACTGTTACTATTGCTAATCCCAATGCTTTCATCATCATCGTCCAATTATTTTTCTGGTGTAACATTTCTCATACCTCTCTAATAAAATTAAAGTTTTTATTTATTTACTAACATATTATCAATATGTACAACATCAGCATGATATTGATATCCTCAAAATTTCCTCTATCAAAACTTCACTTTGTTTCCCTTTTATCCTTCCCTATTTCATCTGATGAATAATTTGTAATTCCTGTTGCAATTATCTCTTTTTAAATTTTCAATTTTTATAACTGCTCCTTCATCAAATCTTTCCCTCTACTGATTTAATTCCTACTGGAAGTAAACTTTTTCCATTTAATAACGCCTTTTCTGCTCCTCATCAATCGTTACAATTCCTTTTTATTTTGTTCCATATGCTCAATATTTTTAGAACTTATATTTTTCTAACAAATAATGTCCCAATATTTTTCTTTTTCACAACTCTTGTTATATTTTTAGGGTCATCTCCATTTTGCTATTACTAAATTTGTTCCAATTTTAGTCGCCATTTCTGCCGCAATAATTTTAGTTATCATTCCACCTGTTCCAAATTTACTCCTTCTCCACCAGCCATATTTTTCACATCTTCAGTTATATCGCCTACTAATTCAATTAATTTTGCATCAACATATTTTTGTGGATTTTTATTATAAAGTCCGTCAATATCAGATAAAAATAATTACTAGAGTCAGCATCTATAAGTCCCGACACCAAAGCCGACATCGTATCATTGTCCCCAACTTTCAATTCATCAGCAACTATTGCATCATTTTTCATTTATTACTGGTATAATATCAAAAATGTATTACAAACATTTCTTACATTCAAATATCTTCTTCTATCTGAAAATTCTCCTTTTGTTAATAATAACTGTCCTATCACTTTATTATGTTCTTGAAATAAAGTTTGATATAAATGCATTAAAGATACTTGCCCCTACAGCAGACACTGCTTGCTTTTTCAGACAATGTTTTTTGGTCTTTCAGGCATATTAAGCATTCCCATTCCAGCACCAACAGCTCCTGATGTTACAAGTGCTACATCGTATCCTTTATCTGATAAATTGCTTAATTCTAATACTATATTTTTATCTATATTTAATTGTCCGTCACTTTTAGTAAGTGTAGAAGTTCCAACTTTAACTACTATTTTTGAACATTTTTAATAATAATTCTCTTGTACTTTCCATTTTACTCCTTTATAATTTTATCTTATTCTCTTTTTATATATTTTATTACATTTTCTAAAATCTTCTTGTGTATCAACGCCTATCACATTTTGAATCTGTCTTAAAGCACTTTTATTTTTATACCCATTTTCTATAAATCTTAATTGCTCAGAGTGATTCAATTTTTCTAATATTCCATCTTTTAAATTATTTAATTCATTTAAAAATTTTGTCGTATATCCATAAATTCAATATGTTTAAAATATTTAGGTACTACTTTTTATCTCTATCATAAGGAATTACAGAACGACTAAAATAAATTGCATTATCATTAAAATCTGTTATAACTTTTACGATATTTGGATTTTTCAACATCTTTCATGTCGTGTAATTCCTTCTTTAATGTCACTATTTCCGATTTTTCTGCCCTATAATTATTTGCCAATAAATTTATAGATTTTTATATCAATTAACGGCTCATCCCCTTGAATATTTATTACAAAATCATATTTTTATATTCTTCAATATTTATAACTTCAATTATTCTTTGCGTCCCATTTTTCATGTTTTGACTGATGTCATTACAGCTTTTTCCACCAAAATTCAAAACTTCATCATAAATTCTTTTTATCATCTGTTGCAACTACTAATTCATCTAAATTTCTTCTTTCGCTCTTTTATAAACCCACTCTATCATTACATGTCCATTTATATCTTTTAAGCGGCTTTCCTTCAAATCTTGTAGACGCATATCTTGATGGAATTACTCCTAATATTTTCATATTACTTTCCTGCTTTCTTATCTAATTTTTTCATAATATTTACAAAACTTGTTTATTTCACATTCATGACATTTTGGTCGTCTTGCAATACACTTATCTCTTCCTTGCAATATCAAAATAATGTGATAATTCAAACCAATATTTTTTTGGAATCCATTTTTATTAATTCTTTTTCTATTTGTTCTGGCATCTCATTTTTGCTAATCCCTATTAAACCGGTAAGTCTTCTAACATGTGTATCTACAACAATTCCAGTTCGTATTCCCCAAAGTTCTCCAAGTACCACATTTGCTGTCTTCCTTCCAACTCCTGGCAATTCAATTAATTGTTCCATTGTTTTTAGGTATTTCATCATTATATCTTTTTAAGCATCATATCTGCATTCAATTTTTAAATTCATTGCTTTATTTTTATAAAATCCTGTTGACTTTTATATATGTTTCCACTTCTTTTTAAAGTCAATTTTTCTCATATCTTTTTGGATCTTTCATTACTTTAAAAAAACTCTTTTGTTACAATATTCACTCGAGCATCTGTACATTGTGCCGACAAAATTACTGCAACCATTAATTGATACGGAGTTTCATAGTCTAAAAGCACATTTAGGTTTCCCAAATTTTTGCTTCTAATATTGGGTACAATCCTTTTCAATCTTTCTTGTTTTGTCATATTTCTCTCCAAACGTTTTTCTTATAAATTAAATATTTTATTCCTTCTATTACAAAAATGTAACGGGTAAAATAAATAGAAAAAAATATTTCCAATTTTTACCTCTTTCTCCATTATACAAAGTTATTGGAATTAAAGCTAAAAGCGAATAAATCTGTGTAAAATCTAAATCAAAAATATTTGGTCTAACAACATTTATTATATTTAAAATTACAAAATTTATTATCATTTTTCACTTTATTTTCTCTATAAAAAAGTAAAAATCAAAATTGTAAAAATCCATATAACCCATAATCTAAATTAATTTTTCTTGTAATAAAATATCATTATCGTAAAAATTATTTTTCTACTACATCATTCACATTTTTATTTTTAATACGCTAATCAGGCAAAAGCCCTGTAAATAAAGTAAAAATATATTTAATGGATAATTATAACTAAAAATCCAACTTGGAATTTGTAATAAAACAGCAAAAATTCCTATTCTTAATATATAATTTTTAAATTTCTTGTATGTTTATATCCTTCACTTATCGTAAAAAAGCAAATATTGGAAACGCTATTCGCTTCAACACTTCCACGCTTTTGGCAGTCCAATTATATAGTCATAATGGTCAATAAACATACTAATTATTCCAATTATTTTTAAAATAAATAAACTCATTTTTACCAACTTTTCATTTCTTTATCTTCTATATAGTTATTTATTATTTCTATACTCTTATTATATCTTTCTGTTAAACGATATTTACTTTTATCTATTCTATGAGTTAATTTTATATATTTTTATTATGCTTTGATAATAATTCTTTTTAAAACTTTATCATATTCACTTATCGTATTTCCATTTTTATCCACCATTTCAAGATAAATTATTATATCAAAAATCACTATTTTTATAAAATCTTCAATTATTGGATGTTCAATTCCTGTATTTATTTTTGGAAAAACGCTTGTAAACTTGTAAAATCACTGTCTACAAATAAAATTCTATCTGCTATTTTTCGTATTTTCTATAATTTGTGAATTATGCTCATATACAATTTGACTATAATCATTATATTGTAAATTTTTCTATATTATTCCTAGATTTTCTTCTAAATATGCTTTTTCTCGATTCCTTTATATAAGTTGTATTATAATAATTTGCTAATTTCTGTGTTAAATTAGTTTTTCCTGAATTTTTCAGAACCTATTATTGCAACTTTTTAAAAACAAAAAAATTCTCTTACATGTCTCGGTATAAAAACCAATTTTCATAAGGATTTTTCTAACTTCCGTAGCACTTATATAAAAATTCTTTCTCGTCACATCAATCGTTTTTATTTCAAAAATTTTTATTCAACACTTTTTCTGTCATGTGTTTTTATAAAAATTCTTACGATAATTTTTCTACATCTTGTGTCTCATTCGTAAATATCATATCAATTTTTATTCCATTTTACTTAAAAGTTGCTCAACTCGTTCACTCCAACCTACCCAACCATTTGGATACGGAGGAATACCATCCTCTGCTAAGTGAATTATTTTTATATTTGATTGTTCTCTAAATGTTTTTTTCAACAAATCTTATTCTATCCTTAGTTGTTGGCATTTTTCATTTTTGATTCATTAAATAACTTCAAATCTCTTTCATCATCAGTACAAACAACTATATAAAGAATATCTACATATCCACTTGCTTTTTGTATAAAATCTACATGTCCTATATGTAATGGATAAAATTTACAAAATATTATTCCTATCTTTTTCTTATTCAAATTTATTCCCTCTATCTAGCTTTATGTTTCATATATTTTACTATTTTTACAATAAAAAAATTCAATCACTAAACGTTAAATTATTTATTTTTCTATTTTTTATGATAAAATAATAAAAATTATTTAAGGAGAAAATATATGTTTATTATTATATCAAAAATATTTGAAATCACTAGAAGAAGTTGACTCTAAAAGATCTGACCACTTGGCTTATATGAATAACTATGTGCTTGCTGGTACTTTTTTTACTTGGAGGAAGACAAGTTCCTACCACTGGAGCTGCCATCGTTGCTCATAACATAACTAGAGAAGAATTAGAAGAAATTTTAAGAAATGACCCTTATGTTATAAATGGTTTAGCTGAATACAATATTATAGAATTTAATGTTGGAATGTCAGCTTTAGGAATTGAGAAGCTATTGAAAAAAATTGAAATAATTTAATTATAAATAATAATTTAAAAGATAAGAAAAAAAGAACATGTACCAACAAACTGGACAGAAAAAAATGAAAATAGTTTTGGAGGTACATGTTCTCTTTAAACATATTTTGTAATAATTGAAATTATCATAAATAATATTATTTGTATAAAAAGCATATTGAATTTCTGAGGTTATTAAAAATGACACAGTAAAAGCTTATTAATGTATAACACAATATTGTCATTTTTAATCGTTTTTGATTGTAAAATAAATCAAACACAAAAATATAAATTATAAACAAAATCATATTTTCTAAATATAAATCATGAAATATATTATTTTACAAAAACATTTATTATCATATAAATTATAGTTATTATTAATATTTTTACTATTTTTCATTTTTACCACGCACCTTCATATATTCTTTTTCTATTTGTTTAAACATTTTTATCATTATATTTTAAAGCACTTCCATGATTATGAACAGTATCTTTTTCCTTTTACTTTATCTAAAGGAATTATTCTTACATTTGACGGTATTTTTATTTTTCCACTATTTATTTTATTTCCTAAAAATCTGTTAAAATAATATTTTCATTTTAAAATGAAACTTTTCTATAATATGTATTATTACCTATTCTCTCTATTATTTCTACTACTCTTCTATCTCTTCAAATCATTTTTCTTGCTTATAACTTAATTCATTTTCTGTTTTTCCTTTGATATTTAAAAATTCTATATATAAATTCCCCCTATTACATCTCCTATCTTTCTTATTTTACTTTCTTCTCCTGTATTTTAAATTTTCAAAATATTCTACATAACATACTTTAAAAAATTTTTCATTTATTCTTTTCAATGTTGCTAATCTTTCTAAAAATTAAACTCTATTTTTTTCTATTATAAATTTCTCCATCTTATTTTTTCCTTCTTATTTATCTAATTTACAATGTTATCAAAAATTATTCGATTCTATCACTTTAAAATATATAGTTTGATAATTTTTATCCCAATATTCTTTTAAATTTTTCTAAATCTAACATAATCGCATTTTCTGTCTCTAGTTCAAACCATAATTCTTTATATTTTTAAGATTTTCCTTATCACTAAAAATAATGAGACATATTACTAAAAATAATATTCTGATTTTTCTAACAAATGATAAAAATTTATCAAAATTTTTTCAAACTTTCTAAATTTTCATTTTATTATCTTATTTATATATTTCTTTCTTTTATTTTTCAAAAATTCAAAAATAATTTTTTTAATATCTTTTTAAAAATAACTTATAACTTCTATATTTTCTTTTTATAGTTTTTCAATTTATTTTTGATTCCAATCTAAATATCCTATTATATCTATTTTTATTATACTCTTCTATTTCTTCTTTTTAAAAATAATTTTTATATTTATTCAAAATCAAAACTAAATACAAATTCGTTATTATTAGTATTTAAAAAATTTTAGCATTTATCTCTAAAAATAATAAATCTAATATTTTATCTCTATTTTCCATATCTTATCGTTACCACCTTTCCTAAATTATTCATTATAATACTTATATTATTTTTAGAATCATAGTATTTAACTATTCCATTATTTAATTTTTATTTTTTTATCCGTATTATATTGCTTCTTTTTACCACGCTTGGATAAATACCTCTATCTTACATTCTATCTAAAAGCATGACCTGAATATTTAATTCCATCTATTTTAATTTCTTGATTTCTTGTTTTTTTGATATTTAGGATTTTTAGGTTGGTTTAATTGATTATTTTATTTCCTGATACTTGTCCTCTATCTTTATCACTTGCTTTTTTTATTAATATTAGCTTCATTTCTCACTTCTATACTTACGTTATTTAAATTTTGTAATTTTTATATGCAACTAATGCACTTGTAACTGACTCAACTGAACTTGCTGTAATCATTGCACCTTTTATATCTATTTTTATTCCTTCTGGATTATATTTTTGTAATTCAGCATAAGTTAATATTTCACTTGAGACAACAGTAATTTCATTTTCTGACATTACTTTTAATACTTTTCTTAAATCTTCCTCATTTAAAACACTTGCTATTTTTATATTCATCTGTACAAATCAATTCCTTTACCAAAAATAAATGTTATTTCTTTCTAATTCTTGATACAAATGTTGCTCTTTATTTCTAATCACTTTAGCATACTCATAAATATTTCTATAACTATATCTTTTAACAGAAAAATTTCTTTTTAGCCATAACAAAAATCTCTAAATATTATATAGTTGTTTTACCATATATTATATTTTGAGTTTTACACAAAATTCTGGACTATCCCTTATTTTTACTTATATTTTTTTCAAACTTATTTTCATCTTCATAATATCTACTTGTACTTTTTCTTTTTTATCATTTTTAACATTAGAAAAATAGTAAATTCTTTTTATCCTTAGCATGCCAACAAATTTGTTTTAACAGTTACCTTTTTATCAGGATATTTAATTAATTTAACTTTTGTCACCTATATTAAATCGTGGACATTTTATTATTTCATAAAAATTCCTTTTCTTATTCTAATTACTTCTTGATTTTTCTTCCAAGTATTTTTTTATACCTACATAATCTATTTCTTCAGTTTTACATTCTAATATCGTTCCCCATAAAATTGACATTAGATAACCAAAAATTTTTATTAAAATTTTCATACTTTTAAAAATATCATCAGAATGTATAATCTTGTTTGGAGAAGGAGAGTTATTTTTTTAATACTCCACATGTTCCTATATAACTTTTATTCATTATTAACCTTCCTCATTGTATAATTTTAAATCCCTCAAATTTTCTATCATAATATTTATCTGGGACTTTATTTAAAAATAATTTTTCAACTTTTTTAATGAACTTGTATCTGGTCTAAAGTGTCCACTAGCATTATCAATTTTAATTATTTTTACCTCCTCGTATATTAACTATTCCTGCACCTTGTACCTTAGGGATCAATCCCTCCTATTAGTATTGGATGCGGTAATCCACCATTAATAATTTGTCCCGTAGCCCTATTCCCCAATTATAATATTATCATTAATATCCACAACATACATATATTGTCCATTCAAGGCTCCTTTCTTTCCACCTGTTCCTAAATAATTTGTATTGTTTATATAATTTGTTATATTTTTGTGCGAGTTGGATTCTTCACATATCCATTTTTAAATGACTTAAATGTTCCTCTCTTTATGTCTAATTCATACATTTCAGGAACAACACTGTATAATTTAGATGAACTAGAAGATATGAGTTCTTTCCTTTTATTTCCAGTTTCAATATAAGGAGTCTTATACCGAGTATTAAAATTCCACTCATTTTCTCTACCTAACCCATAATTACCATCAATATTTTTACCCTTTTTATATAATGAATTATCTAAAGGTTTATTGTAATTAAGTTTTTGTGTTGGGTCATAAGATTTATGATTATTTACTTTACTGTTCAAATCGTTTAAATAACTTCCAACTGTGGTATCCATTATATTTTTAGAATTAAGATTACCTAATTCTGTACACTCTCCACTCTCACTTTATAAATTCAAATTCCAGCTGTTTTTCCATTCCTTCCATTCTTTCAGAGTTACTGTTGCAAATCAAAATCTTTCATAAAATCATACGGATCTTCATATTTTTCAAGAGGTGTTATATCTATTAATTCTTTTTGGTGCTACCTCATTATCAATTTCTAAGTCTATTCCATGATATAATGCTATTTTTACATATATTATGACATATACATATAAGTAAAAATTCATAATTTGGATTGTTATCATTTGAAAAATTTTTCTTGCTACCTTCTGTTCCATCATTTCCGTCTATCGCTTTTCATTCCATCAATATCTTTATCTGCCAGAGCACCTAAAAATTCATAGTGCAATTCTCCATATTTATAATAACTGTCTTTCAATGGATTTTTCAAATATGCATCACATCTTTTTGACTTCTTCAAAAATCTCCTCTTATTGCATGAAGAATTACACGTATTAAAAAAAATGTTCCATAATCATTTTTTTAAACATCCATATTTGTTTTCACTATCGTAATCATCAGGTATTATCATATCTATATTATTTTTTGAAAAAAATGTTATAAAATCTGGATTATTAGACATAAACATTTTCAAACATTTTGAGAAGCCTGAGTAAACAGCCTAATAACTTCCCACTACAACCCAATATTAATAATTTCCCACCTATATGGCAATTTAATTTGTGTTTTTTATATTTTTCAATTAGTTAATCTATTGAAGAAAAATTTATTATAATAATTAGATAAAGTCCGCATACAGGCGAATTGATTCCCTTTCTTATTTTCTATATATTTCAATACATCTTTATCAAAATCTTCTTCCATTCTTAAAAACTTGAAATTAAATCAATTCCTTTTTCATATTTATTTTTACTTGCTACTACACTCATTTTTAAATCCTTTTCTCATTAATTATTTATTTTGTAATCCTTACAGGTACAAAAAAATTAATTCCCTGTTTTTTATCTACTCAACTAATCCTGTATTCAATTTTTCACTATCTTTAGCATTTTTAATTGTATATTTAACAGAATTGTTGTTTTTTTAATTTGTTTAATACATTATCTACCCATTCAGAAGATATCTGACTCGTTCCACCTACACCCTGGATTATATTTTTGTAATTCAGCATAAGTTAATATTTCACTTGAGCAACAGTAATTTCATTTTCTGACATTACTTTTAATACTTTTTCTTAAATCTTCCTCATTTAAAACACTTGCTATTTTTTTATATTCACATCGTACAAATCAATTCCTTTACCAAAATGAATGTTATTTCTTTCTAATTCTTGATACAAATGTTGCTCTTTATTTCTAATCACTTTAGCATACTCATAAATATTTCTATAACTATATTTTTAACAAATAGAAAACTAATTTTTCTATTTATTTGTCCAAGATTTTGGGTACACTCCAGTCCTGTCTCCTGAAATTTCTGAAAGTAGGTTGTTAGTTGTCTCATTTTAGATATTTTTGTGATTAATAAGTAAATCTATTTTTAACCTAAAAATTTTTGTTTATATTTTTCAAACATTTCTCGAACTTCATTATCATTATAAATATTTTCATAAGCAGTTACAATAACTTGTAGTTCTTTTAGAAAATCTTCTTTAGAAATTATTTCTACATTTTCTTTTTCTCTCTTTTCCTTTAAATCTTTCTGAAATTAAAGTTTTTAATTTCTTTTTCCAATATAAAATCACTCATCATATTATTATATTTTTCTATCAAACCATTCATAAATTTTTCCATTTTTATATCCTGTATAGTAATAAAAATATAATATTTTTATCTCCTTTTGACATTATATTAAAAATATAATTCTCTTTCATCAAAAATGTCCAAATTTTTTCTCTTTCTTTTTCAAAAATTCATTTTTCCCATTTAAAAAAATTTTTAGTATATTTTTCACCTATTAAATAAGAAAAATAATTTTTAATATGTCTTTATCCCAATAATTTATCGCTTCTCTTTTAAAAATTAATAATTCCTAAGTTATATTTATTACTTTCATAGTTATATTTTAAAAAAATCTCGAAGTTTATCTCTTACAAAAATACTTTTAACATCTAAATCAATTTTATATTTTTAGATTCCCCAATATAATTAGTATAATTAACAAATTCCTGTTCAATAAAAGCTATCATGTCAGGATAACAATGAATATTTTTTAAAATAATACATTGAAAAAAATATTGCAATATTTCTTCATAAGAAAAAAATAAACTCTTATTTCAACATTATTCAAATTGTCATATTCAGATATATATACTGCTGTTTTCATCCTCATTATCCATCCCCATTTATCAAAAACCTAAATACTCTCCTGAACTTATTTCAGTAGCATCAGTATAAAATTCATTTATAATATCTGGAAAAATCATTAATATAATCCATTGCTGATACAAAAAATTCATATTTATTTATTCCTATTTTTCAAATACATCATCCTTAATATGTTCATATTTAATCTCCTTTAAGTTTTTTATTTATTTGATTTCTAAAATGATAATTTGTTATCTCTATAATATCTGGGTTTACTTTTAATATAAATTCTCATTGATTTTTCCATCAATTACTCTATTTACTCCAATATAATTTCCTCGTGTTATTGCATTTTTATTTCCTCTGGAGTGATTATGTTTTTTATGTTATTTTTCTATACTATACTCAAGTTTATCTACATCTATTTTTAGTATCATGTACCGTTTTTGAACTTTTTATATTTTTATAACTAATTTCTTCTGGAATTTTATTTCAATGATTGCCACATAATCAGTATTTTTCACATCAAAACCTCTATCTCCAATTATAACGTTTCCCTTTTATCACGTCAATCCCAACAAAATCGCATAACTTGAAATATATCCTTTTTAGCTAACTTATTTGTTATTTCACCCAAAATATTTGATATGTCATTTTCATTCAAAGATTTATACCTGTATTTATTATTATAAAGGAATTTTTCATTAACCGTTAAAAGATTATTTTTTTACCATATATATTTATTTTTTGTAATAAAAAGTTCACTTATATCATTAGTAATTCCATCAATAATTGTCACATTATTTTTCATTACTAAAAGTAGAACTTTCAATCTCTTTTTGCGTATTTTTGTTGCCTTTCTCTTTGCATATCAAAATCATTTTTGCTCCATTGTAAAAAAACAAAACTAGACACTAATAACGATAACATTAAATTTATTTTTCATATTCATTTTCTTTCTCCTTTCTATTTTTACTTTAATTTTTAATACAACTATTTATAATTGTCAAATTTTTAAAATAACTTTTTATTTTTTACTTATTATATGTGACAAAAATATAAAAAAATTATGCTCTATTTAATCAGTTACTTTTTTTAATTCCTCTAACATTTTGATTTGGACTTTTAGATCTCAATACTTTTCTTGATATATTATTATATCTACTACAATATTTCTTTACTGCTCTCTTTAACGCTTTCAAACTATAAAAATCACTTGTTTTCTAATCTATGACTTCTCTCTACTATCCCATTTTTGCCATGGTGAATACGGTCTCGTCTTCTTATATTTTTATCTTCGTTTCCTTTAATTTTAGTTCAAATGCTGTTAACTTTTTCTTCCATCGAATTTGTAAATTCACGCCCATTATCTGTTTGAACTGTTTTCTATTTTTGAAAACCCATTTTTCTTCCAATGTTTCTAAAAAAATTTTACCGTTTGATACGTACTTTTTCATCTATCACTGCTAAAAACTAGTTTTCTTGTATATTCATCTATCGCTGTTATTTGATAATAATTTTTATCTCTTGGTCTCAAATTTTATACATTCTTTTTGGTATATTTTTATATCAATTTGAATTTTTTCTCCTGGATATTTTGCTTTTTCAACATTTGGTTTTTGACTTATATATAACTACAACTTTATTATCTCTTATTTGTTATATTTTTTTACACATTGAGTCATAACTTCTACTATATCCTTCTTTTTGTGCTTGAACATAAACTTCTGCCCATACCTCCAAAACCATATTTTTTTATATTTTTTTCATTATTAACTCTATTTCTTGCTCTGTATATTGATTTGGATGACTTTTTTTGGTCGTTTACTTTTATACATTAACGACTTAACTGTCCCATCGTATACTTATTTCTCCAATATTTTACTTGTTGTCTTGTTGTTTGATATCTTCTTGATGCTTTAATATTATTATTCTCTTTTTATCGCATATTTCAACTACTCGTTTGCAAAATTTAGATTTTTCTGTTATACTTTTTATAGAAAGGTTTTTCCTTTGTAATTAGTGTCGTAACTTTTATTATATTAGAAACCTTTCTTTTTGTTTATATATTTTTCATTCACTATAACTCTTATTTTTAATAAAAATACATTCTTTACAAATGTATCTTTTTATACTTTTTATATTCTTCTCTCCAGTTCTTCAAATAAATGCTCTCTTAACTCTTCATCATCTATATTATCTAATATAGGTCTAAATGACGATTCTACAATTAATGCCCTAAACTTCCGACAATCCTCTACTCATCAAATAAAATAACTTATCATCATCAACTTTTAGCAATAGGAAGCATAGTGTTCTCCAATAACATCATCTTCATCACTAGAACAATGTAGAGATTGCGTGAACATTTACATCTTTATTTAATAAAAGTGCAAACTCTCCTTCTCTTCCTTCAGACTTAGCTGCTCCTCTTTTAAAGTACATATTTCCTCTAAATACTTTTTGTTGCAGTATCTTTTAACTGCTCCTCTTCCGTAATTTCTCCTATCGTTTGTCTTCCATAAAATACTGTTGAATACTCTATATCTATTTTCTAGTTCCATCAGCTAAATATCCAGGCCAAACATAAGTTTCTGCTCTATCTTCCATCAAATAAGTTGTAGACTTATTCCATTTTATTTTTGACCCTAATTCAACAGGATAATATCCTACATTTCCTTGCCCATAAGTTTCAATTTTTGATCCTTCAAAATTTTTGGCTTTCATCGTTTAATGTTTAAATTTTTTTATAATTTTAACTTCTGAATTTGCTCCTGCTTTTACTTGGATTGATCCGTTATGATAAAGCAGGCGTTCCATCTGCCAATTATAAGTAATAATAATAGTTGCTTTTGCAAAATCTTTCAACCTCTATAACATTATTATCTACTAAAAATTATTTTCTTTATCTGTTGTATAAGTTATATAAATTGGTTTGCTCAATACTTTTTCTCTTTAACTTTTACATATTTCCCGGCATTATTCATTACAATATTTTGTAATTTTAAAGAATTTTTCCTAATCAAATTTATTATCATTTTCTAGTTTTTCACTTGATTTTACTGCATCTTTTATATTTTTAACTTCAATTCCATCTTGAACATCATTTTTAACTTCTACATTGTTAAATGCTTTTGAATTCTGCTGGCTCTTCATATTTATAGTCTACTCTTTTTCCAAGTTGGCTTATCAAAGAGCTACATATTCATCAAACACATTTTTTAAAAGCTGGATCAAGATTTTTGTAAACATGTTTCGTTTAACATTATTTTTCTCCTTCATTTTATCTAATTTACATTATTGCGATATTTATTATCCTATAGTTCCTTCTAATTCCAATTCAATCAATCTATTTAATTCTACCGCATATTCCAATGGTAACTCTTTTGAAATTGGCTCAACAAATCCTCTAACTATCATCGCTTTAGCTTCATCTTCACTAATTCCTCTCGACATTAAGTAAAAAATTGCCTCGTCACTAATCCTTCCAATTTTTGCCTCATGCCCTATATCTACACTATCATTTTTAATTTCAATTATAGGTATAGTATCTGATCTAGATTGATTATCTAACATTAATGACTCACACTCAACTGTCGATTTACAATTATGTGCTGTTTTTGCAACATGTAAATAACCTCTATAAAATGCTGTACCTCCATTTTTAGAAATAGATTTTGAATGTACAGTTGATGTTGTATAAGGTGCTACATGAATAATTTTACATCCTGTATCTAAATATTGTCCTGTTGATGCAAATGTAACTCCTGTAAATTCACATCTTGCTCTTTCCCCTCTTAACACAGTTGTTGGGTAAAGCATTGTAACTCTTGACCCAAAATGATCTGAAAATCCACTCCATTACTCCATTTTCATCTACTATTGCTCTTTTTGTATTTAAGTTATATAAGTTTCTTGACCAGTTCTCTATTGTAGAATATCTTAATCTTGCACCTTTTTTAACTATTAACTCTACTGCTCCTGCATGTAATGCATTTTTTTGATATTTTGGTGCAGAACATCCTTCAATAAAATGTAAATCTGCTCCTTCTTCTACTATTATTAATGTATGTTCAAATTGTCCAAACTTTCCGGTGCATTTTAATCTAAAAATACGATTGTAATGGTTTATCAACTTTTACACCTTTTGGCACATATACAAATGTCCTCAGACCAAACTGCTGTATGTAACGCTGCAAAGTTATGATCTGTTGCCTTTATTATTTTTGAAAAATATTCTTTTATAATATCTTCATGTGTGTGAGTGCCGTTTCTATATCTGTATAAATTACACCTTTTTCAGACAACTCTTTATGTAAACTATGATAAACTATTTCAGAATCATATTGAGCTCCAACCCCTGCAAGCGATTCTTTTTCTCTTTCTGGAATACCTAATCTATCAAATGTATCTCTAATATATGATGGTATATCATCCCAATTATCACTCATTAATTTTGAATCAGGCTCTAAATAATGAACAATATCATCTAAATCTAAATCTGACAAATCTGCTCCCCAAGTCGGCATCGGTTTTGATTCAAAAATTTCAAATGCTTTTTAATCTTATATCTAGCATCCATTCAGGTTCATAGCCGATATTTTTCTTATAATATCTTCACTTAACCCTTTTTCCTGTCGTAAATTTATGCATGTACTTCATCTTTTTATGTCGTAAACTCCTCTTTCAATATCTGCGACATATGTTATTTCTACTTTCTTCATTGCTTATAATCACCTTCTTTCAAGATTATTATTATAATCCCAATTCCTCTCTCATTTTTCCATATCCATCTTTTCAATAGACACAACTATTTCTTTTCCACCAGTTTTCACTATTCTTCCATCCATTAATACATGTACATAATCTGGTTAAGTAATCTAATACTTTATCATAATGAGTTATTATTAGTAATGCAGTGTCTTCCGTTTTTAATTTAGTAACCCCTTCAAATACAATTTTTGTCGCATCAATATCTAATCCTGAATCCGTTTCATCTAAAATTGCTAATTTGAGGTTCTAAAACAGCCATTTGTAAAATTTCATTTTTCTTTTTCTCTCCACCTGAAAATCCAACATTTAAATGTCTTTCAGCGTATTCTGGATTATATGTAATTTTTCCATTTTTCTACCAATTCATTGATAAGTGCATTAAATATTGTTTTTCACCAGTAACAGCCTCTTTAGCTGTTCTTAAAAAGTCTTCTACTGTTAATCCGGAATTTCTTCTGGATATTGGAACGATAAAAAGATCCCTTTTTGTGCTCTCATCAACTTCTCTTCGTTTATATTTTCTCCTTCTAATATAATATTTTCCTGCTACTAACTCATGTTTTTGGATGCCCTACTAAAATACTTGCAAGTGTTGATTTCCCAGCACCATTTGGTCCCATTATTACATGAACTTCACCTTTATTTATAGTTAAATCTAATCCTTTTAAAATCTCTTTTCCTCTACTTCAGACTTAACTCCTTCTAATTTTAATAAACTCATGTTTATTACCTCAATTTTATTATCAATTTATTTGATTTTCCAATTATTCATTTATATATACAATTATAGCATAAGTTTGTAATGATTTCAAATTAAAAAAATATAGAGTATTTTTGTATAATTTCCCCTTTTATAACTTTATTATTATAAATTTATAATTCAATGCTTTATTTTTCACATTTCCATATTTTTATTATTAATCTTATATTTTTAATTTATTTTATATCTCTATACATAATACTTTTTATTCAACAAAAGTATTAAATCTTCTCTTATCATTATATTTTTATATCTTATTTAGTTTGCAAATGTTCCAGCTAATAAAGGTTTCAACTTTAATTCCAGGTCCCATAGTTAATGAGATTGCAACAGTTCTTAAATATTGTCCTTTTTAGAGCTGCTGGTTTTAATTTAATAATTTGGTCTAAAGCTACTTTAAAGTTTTTCAACTATTAACTTCTTTAGCAAATCAACTTTACCTATTGGTAAATGAGTTGATCCTAATTTATCAACTTTGAGCTTCACTTTACCTTTTTGAATTCATTTACAGTTTGTTCTACATTTGTAGTAACTGTTCCTGATTTAGGGTTAGGCATTAATCCTTTAGTTCCTAAAGTTCTTCTAATTTACCTAATTTAGGCATCATATCAGGAGTTGCGATTACTAAATCGAAGTCCATCCATCCACCTTAATTTTGTTAATATATTCGTCATCACCAGCTGAAATCAGCTCCAGCATCTAATGCTTTTTGAATATTTTCTCCTGAAGTAATTACTAATATTCTTACAGTTTTTCCAGTTCCATGTGGTAAAACTACTGTTCCTCTTACTTGTTGATCAGCATGTCTAGGATCTACTCCTAATCTACTGCTAATTCCACAGTTTCCACAAATTTGCTACTTCTTGTTTCAAAAACTAAATCTAATCTTTCCTCTGGGTGTATACTTTTTAATTTATCTACTTTTTGAGAGATATCATTATATCTTTTTCCTCTTTTTGCCATTTATTGTTCCTCCTCTGTGGTCATTGGCTTTACTGCCTTCCATAATCTAATAATCAATTTTTAAGTTCTTTTAATTTTATACATAATAACTTTAATAATTAAATTATTCAACTATTTTAATTCCCATACTTCTAGCAGTTCCAGCAATTATATTCATTGCAGGCTTCAGCTGATCCTGCATTTAAGTCAGGCATTTTTAGTTTCAGCAATTTCTTGCATTGAGCTTTAGTAATAGTTCTGCCACTTCTTTAACTGAATTTGCAGCACCACTTTGAATTTTAGCTGCTTTTTAATAAATCTGATGCAGGGTGGAGTTTTTAATACAAATGTGAAACTTCTATCTGCATAAACTGAAATTTCTACTGAGTATTACGAATCCCATTTTATCTTGAGTTTGTGCATTAAACGCTTTACAAAACTCAGGTATATTTACTCCATGTTGTCCTAATGCAGGTCACTACTGGTGGTGCAGGGGTTAGCTTTTCCTCTTTCTAATTGTAATTTATTTTTCCTATTACTTCTTTAGCCATTTTTCCTCCTCTGTGGTAATTGAATTTTTAAATCTCCCACTTTTTCTAAATTAATTTGCTAATAGTTATTCTTTAAATACTTTTTACTTTTAATATTCTGTTTTTGATGTTTCTGTATAATCTACTTGCACTGGAGTTTGTCTTCCAAACACTTCTAACAATAAAGTTATTTTTCCATATTCATAATCTATTCCAACAATTTCTCCAACTTGATTCATAAACGAATCATTTTAACTTCTAACATTTTCTCCTATTTCAAAATCAATATGTAGTCTTTCTTTTTCATCAGAATTTACTTTTGCTAACAAGTTTTCTGCCTCTTCATCAGATAACGGTATTGGATCACTTCCTACACCAACAAACCCTGTTACACCATTAGTATTTCTGATTACATACCATCTTCACTGTCTACACGATATCCTAAACCTAATTCGTTTTCTTCTCTTACTGACAACATTTCTATCATAACGTAACTTGGGAATAGTTTTCTAGGAACTTTTACCATTTTTCCTCTTTTTCTTCTAAAACTTCTTCCTCAGGTACTAATATTCTAAAAACTCTATCAGTTAAATTTAAAGTTTCAATTCTTTTTCTAAATCAGTTGCAACTTTTTTGCATATCCAGAGTAGTATGTATTATATACCATTTTTTCATATACTATCTCTTCATTCTCTTTTGTAGCCATTTTAGCTCCTCCTAAAATACTTTTTAATACTGCAGTTAATCTTGTTAATATAAAATTAAATGCCGTATCAAATAAAAAAAGTAGATACGATGCAACAAAAATGAAATCAATAAAACTATAACTGTTACATGAAAAACTTCACAGTTTACCCAGCCAAAAGATATATATTCATTAATTAGGTTTTTATAAAACTTCTCTTAAATTAAATTTACTCATACACTCCTAAAATTAAAAATGGCAGGCCAGACAGAATCGAACCCGTAACTTTCGGTTTTTGGAGACCGACGCTCTACCAATTGAACTACTGACCTATTTTGCTTAGTAACAATCTTTCGTTACTATTTAACTTCTCTATATGAGAATGTCTTTTTAGCACTGGATTGTATTTTCTCATTTCTAATCTTTCAGGATGAGTTTTTGTTTTTAGTTGTAACATAATGTCTCAACTTAGTTTCCGTGCATTCTAAAATCACTTGTACTCTCATGACTTCTATCCCTCCCAATAACAATATTGGTATTACCAGAATAAACTAGACTTGCCTATTTTATCATATTTGTTGACTTTGTCAACTTATTTATTTTACAATTTTTATACATTTTTTTATTAGATTGTATTATTAATTTATTACTATTAAAAATCAAAATATTAGTTTTTCATTCTCTCCAAATATCTATATAAAAATAAACTTCTTCCTAATGAAAATAATACAAATGATAGCCAAAGTCCGTGATTTTTGTAAATTTGGTATACCGATTATATAAACAACTGCAAATAAAACTAATGAGTTGCAACATTGAATTTCTAACAAATCTCGTATTTGCTCCACCAGTGAAAATTCCATAAAAACACAAGTCCAACACTTATTGACGGAATAAAAATTAAAAAGCCATATTTTAAATTTTGTTGCTGTTAAAATACTTCTTGATTATTTGAAAATAAACTTTATTAACCCATCTCCAAAAATAAAATTATAATCATTAAGAACACTGAAATAATAAAAACACATTTCTTTTTGCTTTATTGCCCAATTTATTTTAAAATTATTTTTCTCCTATCCATTTTCCAATAAAAACACTATTCGCATTAGAGATTCCATCAAATATGTGCAGAAATTAAATATTGAATTTGAAATAAAATAGAATTTTGCCGCTAATACTATCAGATATATAAAAAGAACCTTGCTCCATAAAAATATTCGTTACTGTCATTAAACAAATTGTCCTAATTATAAGATCTGTATTTACTCTTCCAACTGTTTTTGCTGACTTTATATCTAATATATCTTTTAATTGAATATTTTTATATATATAATTTCTAATTCATCTTTATTTTTCAAAAATTATAATAAACAGAAAAGTAATGTTGTAAAAATTTGAGCTATTAAAGTCGCATATGCTACACCTTCAACTGCTAAATTTAATCCATTTACAAAATATATCTAATACTATATTTATTATGTTCGTTAAAAATTGTAAAATTATACATTCTCTTATTTTTCTTCCCATTATCCAGCCTAAAAATTGAATAATTTGTAAGAACAAAAAGGAGCTCCCCATATTAAAATTTCTATAATATTTTTCATATTTTTCCATAATTTCAGGTGTTGAATTATAAAATAAGAGTTGCACTCCATAATGTTGTATCTTGAAATAGTAAAAAAATAACAGTCCAATAATTATAGAAACTATCATAGGTCTAAACAATGTCAAAGTTTGATCTTTTTATTTTTTACTTCCATAAGCCATAGCCGAATAACCAGATGTACTAACACGTAAAAATCCTAATATCCAATATATAGTATAAAAATCGTTTCCACCTAAAAGCAACTCCACCTATATATGCTGGATTTGTTAATTGTCCTACCACTGCTGTGTCAATCGATCCCTAAAGAGGTGTTGTCAATGTTGATAATGTAAAACCTATAACTAATTTAAAATATTGCTTATTATAAAATTTTTCTATATTTTTGGCACTCATTATATTTCCTTTCTTTTTTTATTAAAAAAAGTGATTGAGCCTAAAACTTTAATCACTTTTTACTTTATTAATTGGAAAAATAAGACTTTTAATAATGCTTTCGTATATGGATGTTCTGCTTTTTGTGAAATATTTCCAAAAACTTCAATTATTTCTACAATATTCCCTACATTCATTACAGCTATTTTATATGCAAAACTATCTACTAAAAGCTATATCATGACCTATAAATATTATAGTCACTCCTTTTTCTTTTTGTAATTTTTATCAATAATTCTACTATATTTTTGAATTGACACATCTAACACTTGTAGGCTTTCATCACTATTAATATTTCAGGGTTCTAGCGATAATGCTCTTGCAATACCTAACCTTTGTCTTTGTCCCCCACTCATATTTTTGTGGATATTTATGTATAAAATTTTTCTGGTAAATCTACCATTTTCAATAATTCTTTTGCTTTTTCTTCCTTTTGTTTTTCAAGTCTTTTATAATTCATTAAAGGTTCTGTCAAAATATCAAGTACTTTCATTTTTGGATTAAAAAGCTGACCAAGGATCTTGAAAAACTATTTGAATATTTTGTCTATTTTCCCAAACTTCTTTAGGGCGTAAAGTGTGTAATATTTCTTCCACGATAAAATTTCACCTTCTGTCGGTTTTTCTAAATCCATCAGCATTTTTACAAGCGTTGATTTTTCCACTTCGAACTCTCAACAATTCCAAAAGTTTTTGCCTTTTTCTATCTGTAAATTAATATTATTACGCTATAACTTTTTCCCATCATCTTTTGGATAAATTTTAGTAGATTTTTAACTTCCATTATTATTTCACTTTCACTAAACAAGTCTCTTACCTCCTATTTCCAGAGACTGAATCTAATAATGTATACTCACTTTTTGGATTTTTATTACTTCATCTTTGAGTCCCAGCATCTACAATTTCTCCATTTTTCACTTAACAATTGTTTTATCAGACATATAAGCTGCCACTCCCTAAATTATGAGTAACCATTATTGATTGCTGTTTCACTATTTTTATTTAAATTTATAATTTCCTTAACAATTTGAGCTTGAGTTATTACATCCAATGCACTTGTTGGTTCATCAGCTAGTATAATTTCTGGCTCAAATGTAGCCATCATAGCTATTCCCACTCTTTGTTTCATTCCTCCTGATAATTGATGAACATAGCTTTTTCATTATTATTTCCGAATCTTTTAGATTTACTTTTTCTAATAATTCCATAGCTCTTTGTTCGAACTTCCTCAGTTGTTAAATTTGAATGTGTTTGAATATACTCAATAAATTGTTTACCTATTTTTCCTTATCAGATTTAATGTTCCACCTGAATCTTGTGAGATCATTGTTATTTTCTTTCCTCTAATTTTACGCCATTGTTGTATATTTTTATTCACTAAACTTTCATTATCTATATAATATCGCCGTTCACAACTCTACCATCATTAGGAGTAATCCCAATATAGCAGAAAGAACAGTAGATTTTCCACTACCGCTCTCCAACAATTGTTATTATTTCACCTTTTTACTGATAAAGAAAAATTTTCTACGACTGGTTTTTATCACCATATTGTATAGCTAAATTTTTAATCCTCTAACATATTTCGTATACTAATTATTTAGTATATCTCCTCTCATAATTAATTTTTCCTTTACATCTTTTTGTTATCAGTAATAATCCATTGGATACATTTTTAATCCTGTTACAATTTTATTACTATATAAGAATGAATGTTGTTTCATATCAAAGAATAATGTTGCAGCATCATCCATAATATATTGTTGAATTTTTATAATATCTGCTTTTCTTTGTGCTTTATCAAATTGATTCCCTAACCCATCAATCAATTTATCAACTTCTGGATTTGAATATTTAGCTTGGTTAGTAATTTCTTTTGAATGCCAGTTTTTGTCTTAAGAATGTTTCTGGATCTCCTGTATTTGCTGCTAATACATTCCAAATTAATAAATCAAATTTCACTGCATCTCTCATTGTTAATAATGTTTCATAACTTACTGGGTTTAATGTTATTTTTACTCCTAAATTTTTCATATCAGCTTGAAGTGCTTGAGCATAAACTCTAACTCTTCTCTACTTGTATAAATTACAAAATTTAAGTCTAATTTAGAACCATCAGGGTTTTCAACAAATCCATCACCATCAACATCTTTATATCACTGCATCTTCTAATAATTTTTAGCTCTTTCAGGATTGTACGCATTTTCGTCTTTTAGTTGATCAAATCCATAATCTAATGTTGGTGGAACTGGTGCTTTACCTGCTGGAAGCTCCTCCATGTAACAAGTTTTTGTGTATAACTTTCTCTATTTGCTCCACTTATTAAAACTTGTCTTAAAACTTTATCTTTTAACAGTCATATTTCATTCATGAAAGCATATGTATTTCTTAGTGATTTTTAAACTTTGAGTTACAATATTTTTATCTCCTTCAAAATCAGCCTGATTTCCTACTTTTAAATTATACATAACATCAATTTCTCCCGATTTCAAAGCTAAAGCTCTAGTATTTTGATCATTTATATCTTTAAATGTTACTTTTTGCTAATTTAGCTTTTTCCGTTCAATAATTTTTCATTTCTAACTAACTACTGTATATTCTCGGTTTAAATTCTTGAACTACAAATGGTTACAGTAGCTATAGTTATTTTTGTGCAAATTCTTCTGTATTAGCAGTTGTATCTACTATTAAGAACATTGGATCTGCCATAATTTCTGGTAAAAATAACTATAGGTTTTTCTGTTTTTATAGTTAAATTTTTGTCCATCAGCTACTATACTTTTTATATTTTGAAATACCCTTCTGCTTTACCATTTTTCTCAAATACTCTTTCTAATGAAGTTTTAACTCTTTCAGCAGTTAAAGGTGTTCCATTTGAAAATTTAACATTATCTCTTATTTTTAAATGTCATTCTAATTTATCATCCTTAATGACCAACTTTCAGCTAATAAAGGTTCTAATTCTCACTTTCACCAAATTTTGTTAATCCTTCTCCCTCCATAACAGTAATTACCCGCATGCAAAATATTGATCAGTTGGCTCTAAAGTATCTGCAAACGATGTCACTCCTACAACTAATTCATCTTTTGGAGTGCTACTTACAGTCCCTCCATCTTTACTTCTACCACATGCTACTACTAAAGCTAATAGCATAGTAAATAAAACTAATAATTTACTCTTTTTAACATTTTTAAACTCCTTTTATATATTTTTATTTTTCATCAATTAAATCTCTTACACTATCTCCAAGCATATTAAATATTATAACTACAGTTACTATCGCAACACCGGGATACATCATAATCCAAGGTGCTTTAGCTAAATAAGTTCTCCCTTCATTTAACATAGCTCCCCATTCTGGTATAGGAGGTTGAGCTCCAAATCCTAAAAACGATAGTGTTGCTACTTCTAGCATTAATATTCCTAAATCTGAAACTGCTGTAACTATCATAGCTGTTATCATATTAGGAATAATATATTTAACAATATTTTTAAATCTTTTTGTTCCTGTAACTTTTTGCTCTTCAACTATATAACTCTTGTTTTAACTTTTATAACCATACTTCTTGATAGTCTAGCATATTTTGTCCAAGCTACAGATGATATCGCTATAATCGCATTTGATACACTCGGTCTATAACAACCCTGCAATTGCGATTGCTAATATAGAGTCCTGGAAACGCAATCATCATATCTCCAATTCTCATAATTATCATATCTACTATTCCTCCAAAAATATCCAGCTATCACTCCTAAAAATGTTCCTATTGCAAATATTGTTTGCAACTAAAAATTAATGTAATAAATAACGAATATCTTGACCCATAAATTACTCTTGAAAACAAATCTCTTCCTAATATATCTGTCCCAAAATATATATTCTGCTGATGGTTTTGTAAACTTTTCCCCATTTCAGCTAAAAATGGATCTTTTGGAACAATATAGTGCTAAAACAGCTACAACAACAACTAATATCGCTAATATCAAAAATGTTATTAATTGTATACATACATTTTTACAAGGCTTTTTACTTTATCCAACTAAACAACCTCCTCTATTCTCGCATCTAAATATTTATATGATAAATCAACAGTAATATTTACTAATAAATATAAAAAGTGCGATTATTAATACATAAGCTTGTATTAACGGATAATCTCTATGACCAATAGCTTTTACTGCCATACTTCCCATTCCGGGATAATTGTAAACTATTTCAACTACGGCTGTCCCTCCTAAAAAGTGCTCTAATGATAGCCCTATATAAAGTAACTAAAAGCAACATCCCGTTCAGTATACGTGTTTCCATAAAATGTCTCTCTCACTAATTCCACGCATTTCTAGCCCCACTAACATAACTTTTTTCCTAATTCTTCAATAAAAATATGTCTTATTTGTCTTATATATCTCATAAACATTGATATTGCTATTGTTAAAAGCTGGCAAAATCATAGATTTTAAATCTGTTTTTCCTCCTGAAACTGCAACCCATTTAAGCGAAACACCCAAAAGATAATTAAGAATATTAATCCTATCCAAAAACTCAGTACCGACATTCCACGTTAATCCTCTAACTAAGTAATCTTGCCATTTATCTTTTTACTGCTGCTAAAATTCCTAATGGAAATGATATTATACACATAAATAATAACGACATGAATGATAACGATAAAGTGGGAATAAATGCACTTTGTATTTTTAGATATTACTGGTATTCTAAGCGAATATGATTTTCCAAAATCACCGTGTAATAATAAATTAGTTAGCCATTTCAATATTGAATATAAAACGGTTGATCTAATCCCTAACTCATGCCTAGTTTGTGCCAGCAATTCAGGCGTCGGAAGTTAATCACATTCTGTCAACATTATTTCAGCTGCATCACCAGGGTGAAACATAAATTAAACAAAATGTAAAAAGCTAATCCCAAATAATACTATTACTATTTGTAATAAGTATTTCAGTATTTTTCTTCTTTTTCTTCTTTCATCTTTTCAGTATAAATTTATACTAGCTTGTATAAGCTCATACTCTCCTTTCATATAATATAGAGTTAATTTTATGACAACTCTCGAACTATTTTACCTTTTTATTTGATTTGTCAATCAAATAATTTTTAATTATAATATAAAAGATAGCTGTACTTTATATCATTTCACCTAGTATAGTATTAAAATTAAAACTTCAATTCATTGTAAATTTTTATTTATCTATTTTATTTAAAATTTTTCTTTCAAAATAATTTAGTAAAATTTATATTTTTTTACCTTCATCTAATTAATAATTTTTATTTTATTATTTTTATAACACCCCTAAAAAGTGTTTTAAAATATATTATAAAAGAAAATGGTGCCCAGACGCGGAATCGAGACCACGGACACAGGGATTTTCAGTCCCTTGCTCTACCGACTGAGCTATCTGGGCATACAGTAGCTGGGTGAACTGGGATTCGAACCCAGACATCTTGCGATTTCGCCGGTTTTTCAAGACCGAGTACGCCAGCCGTTCGGACATCCACCACAACATATTTTTATTTAATATAACCATAAAAATAAATGGTACGGCTTAGAGGATCGAACCCCTGTTGCCGGGATGAAAACCGGAGTCCCTAACCACTAAACGAAAGCCACATAATTTTAATTACATGGTGGATCAGCTGGACTTGAACCAGCGACCGCTCGGTTATGAGGCCGAGTGCTCTAACCAGCTGAGCTATGGATCCCTAATGGCGTGCCTGAAGAGATTCGAACTCCTGGCTGCACGGCAGAAGGCCGTTGCTCTATCCTACTGAGCTACAGGCACACATCATCTGGTTTCTATTAAAATAAAATGGTGAGCCATACTGGGATCGAACCAGTGACACCTTGATTAAAGTCAAGTGCTCTACCGACTGAGCTAATGGCTCATAAATAATGGAGCGGGAGACGAGGGTCGAGACTCGCGACATTCAGCTGGAAGGCTGACGCTCTACCAACTGAGCTACTCCCGCAAATTTTATGATTGTTATAAAATCTAGTGGTGCCTCAGGTAGGGAGTCGAACCGGCACGGTAATAGTACCACAGGTTTTTTAAGTCCTGTGCGATCTACCAATTTCGCCACCAAGGCACTTTTAACATTGACAAATGCTATTATATAACAAACAAAAAGTTTGTCAAGCATTTTTTTATAAATTATTATATTTTGTAAATTGCAACTCAAAGTGTCATACTTTTTATGAAATATATTTTTACTTTTTCATATATTTCACTTGAGCTTTCCATCAAATAATTTTCTAGGATAATTGTTCATCCAATCTTCTATTTCTTTTATTCTTTCCTCTGGTATATCCCTTATATCCACTCCTTTGGGTATATGACGTCTTATTAATTTATTATTATTTTCATTACTTCCTCTTTCTCCAGAACAATAACTATGAGCATAATACTTTATTCCTCTTTCCTCTATACTTCTTCCACCTTTTTTCTTATACTTTTTCTTTAGGTTTCGTCAATTTATCTTTTTTTATTATATGGAAGATGTGATTTATTTATATTTAAAAATAATCCTGAATTTACTATAATTATACAAGGTTTTTCACATATCGTTACTTCTATATTTGCTTTTTGCATTTTCTAATGCTACATACAGTGAATTTTTCTCTTTTTATTGAGTTTTCTATATATGATACTAACTTATGATTTTTCCTATCTTTTAATTCACTTTGTTTTCGTTTCTGTTTTTGTTGTATTTTTCTTTGAGAACATTCTGCACTTTATACTCTGAGTAAAATGTTAAATCGCTTTTTAACAAATCCTTTACCATTCCTCTTTTTATTTCTCTGTATAATGTTCTTTCACTAATTCCTATCTCTTTTTGCAATAACTCTATGTTCATTTCTCAATAAAATTTCTATTTTTCCTCTTTCAATGTAAGTTAAGTGTTTACCTTTTTCTCTTTTTTGTTGTATAATTAACTCGAACCATAATATCTCCTTTGGTATTTTTGTCGTCTAAACTAATCACTACCATAGAAAATTATATTATGGTTCTTTTTCTCAAAAGTGTGACACTTTGTTTTACAATTTAAAATAAATTACAATTTCAAATTTTGTATTTATTTTTATGAGATACAATTCTAAATATGGTATTTTATTTTTAATTTTTATATTTAACTTTATGTAAAATTTTTCATCATCAATTAATACATAAACATTAAAAACAAAAATAAAAACACAACAATGTGTTTTATATATATATAATGAGTTTTTAGCCTCTCTATACAACTTTAAATATTCATTAGCTGACTTTATCCCAAGAAAAATCTAATTCCATATTTCTTTTAACTAATTTTTCCCAAACATCTGGACGGTCATAATAAATTCCTTCTGCAACTTTAATCGTAAACAACATATCGTCTGCATTAAAGGTTTGTAAATGAAAAATCCATTTCCTTCATCTGTAAACACATTATATGGTTTTACTGTATCTTTAAGTCCTCCAGTTTCTCTCACTATAGCTACCGTTCCAAATCTCATGGCAATCATTTGACTTAGTCCACAAGGTTCGTATCTTGACGGCATTAGAAACATGTCACTTCCAGCGTAAATTTCGTTGCTAATTGGGCATTGTATCCTAAATATACTTTAAATTTATCTGGATATGTTACTGCTAAATAGTCATAATAATTTTTCATATTTTTATCACCACTACCTAATATAACAATTTGAACAGCGTCATATTTTAATAAATTTTCTAATGCTGCTGACCAAATCTAAACCTTTACCCTCTACAAGTCTTGTAACTATTGAAATCATCGCATTATCTGATTTTGGTAAACCCTAATTTTTCTTGTAATCTATATTTATTTTTCTCTTTTTCTCTAAAGAATCTTTATTAAAATGGATTATTCCTTCTGTTTTTCTGGATTAAACTCATCTGTATCTATTCCGTTTAAAAATACCATAAATTTTTCTTATTGTTCGTTATCCATTCCAATCCTTCAGCAAAATATGGATACTTAATTTCTTCTGCATAAGTTGGACTTACTGTATTTGCTACATCAGAATATCCTATCCCTATCTCCATAAAATTCAAGCTATTTCCATGAATATAATATCCCATTCTTTCAAATGATCTTTTTGAAAATCTACCTTGATACATTAAATTATGAATCAATAAACTGTTCTTATATCCCAATAAAATGGATCTTGATTGTATCTTACATTTAAAAATATGGAACCGGTCGAGTTTGCCAATCATTACAATGTAAAAATATCTGGTTGTAAATTTATTTCTTTTTAAAAATCTTAATGATAATTCTGAAAAACATTGCATATTGTATATCTTCATCAGCATCACTAAACTCTTCCTCTTTCATAAAGGCTGCATTTTCTAAAAAGTAGTAGTTAATATTATCATCTGGATATTTCACTGAAATTAAATATTTCTCCGTGACTTTCAAGTCTAGCTATCCATTCTAATTTTTCAAGATATTTAACGGGAATTTTTATCATATTTTGGCATTATAACAGACACTTCATGTCCTAATTCTGCCATGAGTAAAGCTCCCATTACATCCACTAAGACCTCCTGTTTTAAAAAAATGGTGCAACTTCTCCTGCTAAATATACTATTTTCATTTATTGTTTACCTCTTATTATTTTATTGTCTCTCCATTTTGAACATATTTTGATGTTCTTCTACTCTAACTTTGCAAATATTCTTACATTTCTACCAACAATTGTTCCTTCTGGTAAAAATACGCCTTTTCCTATCACTAGTACCTTTAGTCCAACAATTCTGGTTTCTCTATATTTGGTGTTGTGACATCTCCATGTCCTATTAGAAGGTATTTTTCCAACATAAGTTTTTATCTATAATTACTGTATCTAAATGCGTGTTCTCATCAATATATGTTCCTGAAAAAAATTATACTATTTTTAATTGTACATCCTTGTCTTACTGTTACTCCAGGCCTAAAACTGAATTTTCTACTCTTCCTTCAATTTTACATCCATTACAAATTAATGAATTTAATACACTTCCCATTTCACCGATTCTTACTGGCGCCAAATCTTCACTTCTTGTATATATTTTTCATCCTTGATCGTATAAATTAATTCCTACATCTTCAGATTTTTAATTAAATCTAAGTTTCAACTTCTAAGTATGAATCATAAGTTCCAACATCCATCCAGTAACTGTCATAGCAATGAACAAATACTTTTCTGTCTTCTTTTTATCATTTGAGGGATTACATGTCACCAAAATCTAAATCTTACTTCTAACATTTTTCTAAATATTCTAATAATACATTTGTATCAAATATATAAATTCCCATTGAGCTAAATTACTTCTAGGTTCTTTCAGGTTTTTCTTGGAAATTTAAAATTTGTTTTATTGTCGTCTACTTCAAATATTCCAAATCTACTAAAACTGTCTTCCATAGGTACTTCTTGTACTGCCACTGTCTAATTCTGCATTTTTAGCCTATGATCTGCTAACATCCATGTATAATCCATTTTATATATATGATCTCCAGATAAAATCAATACATATTCTGGATTTTTCTTTTAATAAATTCAATATTTTGTCTAATAGCATCTGCAGTTCCTTTATACCACGCACTTCCATTAGGTCCTCATGTGGTTGCAATAAAGTTATACTTGAATCTCTTCTGTCAAAATCCCATGGTTTTCCCTGAACCAATATGTTCATTTAACGATAACGGTAAATATTGTGTTAATAATGCTACATTATAAATACCTGAATTTGAACAGTTGCTCAACGCAAAATCAATTATTCTAAATTTTCCAGCAAAAGGTACACTTGGCTTAACGCTCTTTCTTCAGACAAAATATCTAATCTTGATCCTCTTCCTCCCTCTAAAATCATTACTAATACTTCATGCACGTTACCTCCATTAAATATACTTTCATTTCTTACCATAAGTATACCTTATAAAAGGAAACATTTTTATTTTTTATTTACGTTTTTATTTTATTACTTTTTCTTTTTCTTTTTGTAAATAAATAGGTTGTTAAATTTATTTTAAAAATTTATATAACTAAACAAAATTTATAAATTTTAGTTTTCTTATTATTTTTCAAAAATTCAATAACTTCCAACAAAAATTTTCACATTTTTAAATAACAGTTTTTCTCAATTTCCACTATCGGCTCTAACATGTCAGGAATCATCACAGGATATGCCTCAGCAGCATAAGCAGCTCTTACTCCATTAAACGAATCTTCAAAAACCATTGATTTTTTATATCTGCTTTTTACTTTTTCAGCTCCAATCAAAAAGACCTCTGGATTTGGTTTCCCTATTTTTACATTTTCTGCTGTCACTAAATCATCAAAAATATTTCAATATATCTTTACTTTTTAATAATTTTTGTCGCCATTTCATGACTTGATGATGTAGCAAGTACCATTTTTATTATTTTCTTTTAAAAATTCTAATATTTCCAAAAACACCCTCTTTTAACGGTATGCCTCCAACTTCTGTTAATTCCCCAAATATAGTCTCTTATTTTCTTTCGCATGAGACACCAAGGAATTTTCCATTAAACTCTTCTTCATAACATTTTCTAAGTGGAGATTCAGTAAGTCCTGTTGTTTTTCTTATAAATTCATCCGTTAAAATAAATCCATGTCTTTTTGCTATTTCTCTTCCTTTATTTACGTATATATTTTCTGTATCAAATATTAACCCGTCCATATCGAATAAAAATAATTCTAATTCATTAAATAATTCTTTTTCCACTCTTCACTTTTTCTCCTTTTTGTTTAAAAACTCACCTTCTACAATTGGAATTGCTCTATGTGCGACTGTTGTCACAACTTCATTAAATTTCAATATTCCAACGCTTAAAAATATTGCAACTGCTAGATGCTCTCCATTTCTAGCTATTCCAATTTTACCTCCAACACTAAGTCCATTTATTACAATCTCTATTTGATTCATTGCTTCACGCACAGCACCAATAACTGCTCCATCATGTACATGGATATCTTTAATTACTTCATTTCTTTTTGCTGCAAGTAATGCACTTTCAATAAACTTAAATCTAGATGCTGGCATTGAACCGCCTATATCAACTGCTGCAACTTTTATTTTATCTCTATATTTTTGAAACCATTTCTTTTTCTTCTTCACGCGAAGAAAGTTGCTAATTTTAATGCTATTTTACAAACTTCAACACTTTTATCATATTTTTCTTCATTATTTTTCACTTCTTCCATTAAAATTTTTATTCTTTCCTATATAGCCTCTTTCCCTTTTTCCGTAAATTTGAGCCACACACGCTGACGCTGTAACCGATATTTTTCTAAATTCTTCACGCGAATGAATATCACTCAAATGAACTTCAGCCGTCGGTATCATGACTGATTTTATTGCATCAAAAATCGCATAACTGTAATGTGTATACGCACCTGGATTTATTACAATTCCATCTACTTTTTCAAAATATGCTTTTTGTAAAAATCAATTATCTCTCCTTCATAATTTTGATTGTTTAATTTCAATCATACATTTTGATTTTTAAATTTTTCTTTTTGATAAAAATTACAAAGTCCTTCATAATTATCTGTCCCGTATATATTCGTTTTCCCTAATTCCTAAAAATTCAAATTAGATTTGCATTTTATAACTAATATCATTTTTAACTTCAATATAAATTTATATTATATTTTTAATTCCAAATATATTTTTCTGTAACTTTTTCTAGAGTATCATTATTTTAACAATAATATCTGCATATTCTATATAAAATTTTTATTCTCTCTTTATATATTTCATATACATTATTCACATTAACTAAAAGTGGTCTATCTGTATGATTTTCTTTAATAATATCTTTAATTTCTCTATCTAAAAATATGATAATTCCATTTTTCATTATAGTAATATTATCATATTACTCCACCATCAGTACAAATTACGAGACTTATTTATTTGAGATACTTCTTTCAAATATTTTGTCTCTAAATCTCTAAAATATTTCTCTCCTTTTTCTAAAAATATTTCTTTTAATATTTTTCTTTTTCTTCCAAATAAATATCCGTATCAAAATATTTATAATTTATTTTTACTTATAAAGTTTCCCAATTGTGCTTTTTACCACTTGCCGGCATTCAATTAAAATTATATTTTTCATACTTTCTCCCACTTTTTATTTATTGAAATTATTTTCTTTTAAATTGATTTGTTTCTTTTGAATAAAAATATCCATTTTTCATTCATTCTGTTTAATAACTCTTCTTTATCAACATTATAATAACGCTAAATCATCAAAATCAGAAAATTCATCTCTAAGTTTTAAATTTATCATGCTAATAAAATATTAATATCTCCTGTTTTAAGATTCACTTTTTACCTCCTTTTATAAAATAATTTTTCACTTTACTTTCATCATCTTCATCTATTTTATCTTCACTTATTAATATATTATTTTTCTTCTGTTTCAAAATAATGTTCTATAACCGTTATCCGTTTTTCAATAAAATCTCCTATTTCTAGTCCTTCAATACCTAAATCACCAACAATTTCAAAAATTTCATTATATATTTCTTCTAAAAATGGTAAATCAAATACTTTAATTAATTTTTGTGATTCAACTATTCTTTCATGTATCTTTCCTGTGATGTCACATAATAAAGTAACGAATCAAATCCTAAATTACACCAAATATTGCTAATCTATATTTTTTCAACTCACTAACTTATCATCGCATACAAAATATCTACTAATCCTTCTTGGTATTTTTCTCTTTTTCTATACTTTTCCCAATTTATATTTAATTTATCAACATCTATTTCATTTCTTTCTAATAAATTTTTAAAACCTTTTGTATATCCCTTTTCATTAAAAATTATATAAAAAAGCAATTCGAATATTTTGCCATATAACGATAATAAAAATCACTAAAAACATGTATTGTTTCTAAATTCAAATCATCTCCATCCAAATATTTTTGATGCCTCTTTTCAAATCTAAAAACAACTTCTCTTCTCGCTGTTATATATTCAACAAGTCCTGTTTCCAAGACTTCCGCACTTAAATTATCCATCTCATCATAAATTCTTTTCATCTAAAAACATTTTTCATTATTCATTTTTCTCCTTCTTTTCATTTCATTTTCTATTTATATAATGATATTTCTTTATAAATATAGTCAAAATTTTTCTTTATTAAATCATGCCAAATTTCTTCGCTTTTTTATAGCTTGAGTAATTAACATTGTAGAGTCCATTTACCGTTTTTGTCCCTTTTGCTTTATATTTTTTATGAGTAATGTTTCTTTTGGATTATAAATTATATCTATCAAATATTTACAATCTATTAAATTACTCTCATTTTAAAGGACAATTATCTATAACCGGAAACATTCCAAGTGGTGTACAATTTACGATAATGTCAACATCTCTTAAATTCTTTATTTTCACCATAATGAGATTGTCCTATCTTGTTGTCGTAAAGATAATTTTTATTTTGACTTAATGTTGCCAAAAATATTTTACTTGAACCTTCATCAACTAAAACATTATATATTGCTTTTGCTGCCCTCCGTTCAAGCACTAAGACTTTCGTATCTTCTATTTTTATTTCATTCATTTTTCAATGTTTTCAAAAATCCAAAATAATCTGTATTTTTCTCCAATTAATTTCCCATTTTACAAGTTACAGTGTTTACTGCACCTATAGAAATTTCAGATATTTTCATCTAAATATTTATCACCTCAACTTTATAAGGAATAGTCACATTTATTTCCAACATACTTCCCTTCTCTTAAACTTTCCAACAGTTCTGGAATATCCTCTATCAATTAAATCATATTCTGCTTTAATATTTTCTTTTTCAGTTCATGTATCTCTTTTGAATAACTATGCTTTAGTTGTTCTCCCAATAATCAAACTTTTTCATTTTTATCCTTTCATATTTATATTTTTCAATTTTTCTAATTCTGTTTCAGTCAATTCACGATATTCTCCTAAACCCTAATTTATCATCTAGAGTCAAATTTCCCATTTGAATTCTCTTCAAATATAATACTTCATTATTTGATGGCCTTAAAACATTCTTTTCACTTGATGAAATTTCCCTTCTGTTATCGTTATGAAAACTTTTAAGTTATTTTCATAACATTTCAATTTTTGCACATTTTTAGTAACAAAATTTACTGTTCTAATTTTATTCCATTTTCAAGTTTTGTATCATTTTCAAGCGTAATTTCAGTTTTTAATTCAACATAGTATTTTTATTCACATGCTTATTTGGTGACAATAAATTATGTGATAACTTTCCATCATTCAGTCAAAATTAATAATCAACCTTCTGATCAATATCTAAGCGACCAACAGGAAAAATATCGTATGTTCTATAATTGTTATCTAAAATATCAATTACAGTTTTTGTATCTATCTTCTGTTGCAGAATACTCCATTAAACATTCAACATTATATAAATGAACGGTTTTAAATTTTATAATATTATCTTCATATTTTATAATATCTTCATTTTTCTTTAACATTAATACTTCCATCAATTACAGTTTATCTTATTTGTCTCAAAAACTCTTTTTACTTCTTTTCTCGTTCCAACTCCCCGAATTTGCTAAATATTTATCTAATCTCATTTCTTCTCTCTCAATTTATTTTAACATATTTTTTATTTTACATCTCTTCATCTATACCTATTTTAAATTTTGATACTTTTGCTCATTCATTATCTTGAATTATTATTTTAATATAATCTTCTAACTCCTATATATAACTATATTTTTATTAATCACCTCTTTTTCTCTTACTTCATCAAATATACCTGTTTGTGTTTTAAACATTGCTACTTCTTCTACGATATTTAATCATCTTTCTTCTAATAATTCAACTAATTTCGAATCAATTCATCTATTCTATTTCTTATTTCCAGTAAAATCTATATTTTTCATCTTTCCTCTTTTTACTTTTTGTAGTATACCATATTTTTACATATTTATAAATATTAATCTTACTATAATATACTGTTGTAGATACATAGACTTGATTAATTAAGATTTCTATTGAATTTAATATCTTGCTATGATTATATAAATAATCAATATTTTTAAGGAGATGGGTTTTTAATGTCAAAAGATTGTTCAAAAAATAGACAAAAGAGAACTAAAAGAAAAACAACTGACTTACAATATAATGTAACTCAAAAGGAAGATACAGAAATGCCTTTTTCAAAAACGAATATTGGGACAATAAAGAGATTGGATTATATGTAGACATTGTTAGTGGCAGAACGCTTTATTTACTTCATATCAAAAAATATGAATCAGGCTGTGGATGGCCTAGTTTTATGATACTTTAAATAAAAGAAACTTTAGAATTTAAAGAAGATTACAAACTTAGATTGCCTAGAACAGAAGTTCATGTACATAGTAATATACATTTAGGGGCATGTTTTTTAACGATGATCATAAAGAACTAACTAGGATTAAGATGTTGTATAAACTCAGCCTCAATGCGTTTTTATACCACTTTCTGATTTAGAAAAAGAAGGATATGAAGAATATTTATATTCTATTTGAAATAGAAGAATAACGAGGTAAATATTATGTTTAAAAGAATTTATATATTTTTATTTTTTATTTTTAGCTTTATTTTTATTTGAAAATATTATTTATGCGGATAACTTAGTAAAATAAACCTATTAACAGTGTAGTTTACGATCCTCATCATTATTTAAATGCAGACACTATCACTAAGATTAACGAACTAAACAAACAATCTGAAAAATTCCGAAAAATAAAGTTAGTTGCTGTTTTACATCGTTTCAGTTTAAATGGAGCTAGCTTGGAAGAAACTACCTTAAATATTGCACGAAAAATGGAAAAATTGGATTTTCTAATACAAATCAAGGAGCATTACTCTTTTTAGCCATTGATGATGAGAAAAATGAGAATTGAAACTTCTGATAATTTGGCAACTGTTTTAACTGATAATAAAACACGAATTGTTCTTAACAATATGAAAAGATTCTTTAAGATCAAAGAATTATGACAAAGCTGTCCTAAGTGCTGTTAATAATATTTTAGACATAAAAGATGGAAAAATATTAAAAATAATGATAACGATTTTTAATATTGAAAACATATTTGTTTATTAATAATTATTTTTATTATTTTTGCAGTAAAAATCCTTTTTCCTATATATTCCTATTTTTCACTCCCTAAGGATCCTCTTCGATACAAAGATGATGACGATAATAACTGGTTCGGCGGTAGTTCTTCAGGGGTGGCTCTAACTGGAGTGGTGGTGGATTTTTCTGGAGGAGGTTCTAGCAGTAATTGGTAATTTAAAAATTATTAGATAATACAAAAAGAAAGTGAAATAAAAATGAATAAAGTTTTAGTAATTATTGGTAGCATTCTTGCACCTATTATATTAATTGAGTTAATGCTTGCAGGTTCTTATAATGGACTTGTTGGAGAAAAATATGCTGAAGTGGAACAAGCTCAAGCTAAAATTGATGCAACATTGCAAAGAAGATATGACTTAATTCCAAATGTTGTTAATTCTGTAAAGGTTACATGACACATGAAAAAGAAATATTTACACAAATTGCTGAAGCTCGTGCAAAAATTGGATCAAATGCATCTTTTAAGTGAAAAACAAGAAGCTCAAACTCAGTTAGATTCAGCAATTTCAAGATTACTTGTAGTACAAGAAAATTACCCTCAATTAAAAGCAAAACGAACAAGTACAAAAGTTTAATTACAGAATTGGAAGGGACTGAAAAATAGAATTTTCTTTGTTGCAAGAAACGATTATAATAAAGTGGCAACTGACTATAATAAAAATTAGAAGTTTTCCTACAAATATAATCGCAGGTATGTTTAATTTTGAAAAGTTAATTTAATTAGAGCAGAAATGAGGCACAAACTACAGTACCTAAAGGTACAATTTTAATAAGTTGATTTTTAAATAAAAATTTAAAATTTATTATAAAAAGGATAAGATTTAGAGTCACAACTCATTTTTCTTATCCTTTTTACTTCTAATCACTATTATGATTTCTTTAATATTTTTCCTAATAATTCTCATTGCATTAAATATTGAAATTAAAAGCTAACACCGACATCAGCAAACACTGCCTCACATTGTTGCAAGTCCACCTGCTCCCAATATGAGTACAATTATTTTTATTGCCAAAATGCAAATACTATATTTTGAAATACTATGTAAATTTTGAAATTTTTATTGCTGTTAATATTTTTCTGGATCATCGTTCATAATTACAATATCTGCCGCTTCAATCGCTGCATCTGAACCTATACCACCCATAGCAATTCCAATATCTGCTCTAGTTAATACAGGTGCATCATTAATCCCATCTCCAACAAATACTGTATTTCCTTTATTATTTTTAGCTTTTTATTATGAAAGCTTCTAATTTTTGAATTTTATCTTGTGGCAATAACTCTGAAAATACTATTCAAGTTTTCCCCTATAAAATCTCCTACTTTTTATTATCTCCTGTCAACATTACAATATCTTTTATTCCAAATTATATAAGTCTTTTATTGTGATGTTTCTTTCAATTCATCAAAGAAATTACAACATTTCTACATATTCTCCATTAATTGCAACATATACAAGCGTTCCTACACTATTATTATTTCTTTAAAATCTATATTTTTATCATAAAATATTTTTACTATTTCCTGCAATAATACTTTTCCATTTACATTTACTTCTATTCCGTATCCTGACTTTTCTTTCAAAAATTTTTGAATTTGTTTTCTTCTATTATTCGTACTTTCTTTTGAACTTCCTTACTAGTGATTTTTGCAATCGGATGATTTGAATAAAAATTCAGCAGTGTTATATAATCTAGAAGTTCAATTTTTGTAATTTTATTGTTGAAAACATTAATCTCTGTAACATTAAATACCCCTTTTGTTAGTGTTCCTGTTTTATCAAAAACTATTGTATCTGCATTATTTAATGCTTCCAAATAATTTCCACCTTTTTATTAAAAGTCCATTTTTGTAAAGCTCCTCCTATTCCACCAAAAATCCTAATGGAATAGAAACAACTAAAACACAAAGGGCATGAAACTACTAAGAAAACTAATGCTCTATAAAGCCAAATATTAAATACATTTATCCCAAAAATAATTGTTGGAATAATTACTATCATCATAGCCACTATAACTACAAACTGAGTATAATATCTTGCAAATTTAGTAATAAATTTTTCTGTTTTTGATTTTTACTTGCTGCATTTTCTACTAAATCTAAAATTTTTGTAACTGTTGAGTCACCAAACTCTTTAACTACTTTTTAATGTCACTAATCGATTTATTTATATATCCACTTAGTACTTTATCATCTACCTTAGCCTCTTTTGGCAATGATTCTCCCGTTAAAGCCGATGTATCAAAAGCTGAACTTCCTTCAATAATTACTGCATCTACCGGTACTTTTTCTCCGGGTTTTTACAACAATAAACATCTCCCACCTTTATACTTTCTGGCGATACTTTTTAGTTTTATCTTCTACTTTTAAATTAGCATAATCTGGTCTTATATCCATTAAATCACTAATTGATTTTTCTTGAATTACTCACTGCAATAGCTTTGAAATAACTCTCCTATTTGATAAAATAACATTACTGCAACAGACTGCTGGATATTCCTATAACAAATGCTCCTATCGTTGCAATCATCATTAAAAATTTTCGTCAAACACTTCTCCCTAATAATATTTTTAATTGCTAAACTGAGTACTTCTCCACCTATTACTAGATAGCTGATACAATATAAATTTTAATATATTTTTTCTGGTATTAAAAATCCTATAATATAAAAAGATTACTCCTATTAATAATTTTATTATTAAACTCTTGATTTCTTTACCGTATCACTACATTTTTCCTCTTTTTCAAATGAAAATTTAATATTTTTACCCATTTTATCAGCTAAAATTGAATCTCTTCAATCAATTTGTCTTTATTTCTTTCTGTTGAATTGACAATTAATTTTTATTCACAAAAATCAATTGTGAAAACTTCTGTTATTATATTCATTTTATTTATTTCTTTTTCAACTTTTGTTGAACATCCTACCTAATCAATTCCATTTACATTCAATTTATATTTTTCTATCATAATTTTTCTCCTATAACATATGAATATTTGTTCATATGTTATATTATCATTTTTATTTTTGTCAATCTTTTTATTTTAATATAATTACATATTTTTAAAAATAATTACAAAAATAGATACTCTAAATGAATAATACCTATTTTAAATTTTTATTTATTTTCCAATTAATTTTTTTCTACTTCTCTTTCCATCTCTTTTTGGATTATAATTATCTATTTCTGTAAAAGTTTTTACAAGTTTTTCCATTTTTAAATAAAACAATCTTATCACATAAATAATAACATCTTCAAAAATCATGAGAAATAAGAATATACGTTAAATTCCATTCATCTTTAAGTTTTGCCAATAATTCCAATATTTGAACTTGTATCAAAGGATCAAGACCACTCAAAGACTCATCAAATATAATAATCTTTGGTTCTAAAATCAAGGCTCTAGCAATACATACTCTTTGTAATTGCCCTCCACTCAAATTTCTAGGATTATGTTTTTAAATAATCTTCTGGTAATCCAACTTGTTTCAACATTGATATTATTTTTTCTATTTTTTCTCTTTTGGCATATTTTTGATGAATTTCTAAAAGGTTCTAACAATATCTTTTCAACTGTGTATTTAGGATTAACAGCATTTAATGAATTTTTGAAATACAAATGTATTTCTTTTTAATTTTAAAAATATCATTATTTGTTAATTTTTCATAATTTATATTATCATATTCTATAATCCCATTATACTCTTTTTCAAGTCTAACTAACAATTTTGCCAATGTACTTTTTACCTGAACCACTTTCTCCCATAATTCCAAGACATTCATTTTCATTAAGTTCAATGTTTATATTTGACAAAACTTCTTGCTTCCCATAACTTTTACTCAAATTTTCTACTTTTAATATCATTAAAATTCCTCTTTATAATTTTCATTATTATATCTTTTATATTTTTCTTAAAATTAACTGTTTTTCCCGTATTCTGTTTTTGGTTTGATAACACTTCTTCTGTCAATCCTTCTTCCATAATTACACCATTTTTAATTACTATCATCTTACCAACTAATTTTTCTTGCCATTTCATAATCATGAGTTATAATTATTAATATTTTATTTTCTTTTTGAAAAGTTAGTAACAATTCAATAATTTTATTTGTATTAAAAATATCAAGTGCAGAAGTTGGTTCATCTACTATTAAAACTTGGTTTAACTCAAACATCATCGCAAACGCATGATTCTTTGAGCATTCCTCCACTAAGCTGAAACGGATATTTTTAATACTTCATCAATATTATCTAAATTTACTTTTTCAAAAAGCATTTTTATTTTTCAATACATTCCTTTTTGTTGTTGAAAATGACTTTGATATAATTCAATAACATGAGATTCTATCGTTTTGAAAATCATTAAAAATTGCCATAGGATTGTTTGAGAAATATACGCTATTTGTTTTCCTCTTTTTCATCCATTCTTTAATTGATAAATTCAAATAATTTTTTATCATCAAATATTTCACCCTATGTTTGCATTTTCTGGCTTAGATCCAACTAACAATTTAGACAGCGTCGTTTTACCAGAACCACTTTCACCTATAATGAGTTAGTGTTTCACCTTTTTTATATTTAACGATACATAAAATTTTTCTATTTTTATTTCAACATTTAATTCTTTTTATTTCTAATCTTTCCATTTATCTTTTTATTCCTTTACTGTCAAAATATTCACTAATAAATTTAAATGCTAAAACTGTTGAGAATATTGCCAGTCCAGAGATACATAACAAGTCCTAGAATTCTTCTAAAAATACGGTTTTGCATCGTTTAACATCATTCCCCATTCAGCGATATTCGGCTGCACTCAATTCCTAAAAAGAAAAACCTGAAGTATAAAGAATAACATTTCCTATATTTACTAAGCTATAACCATTATTGGTTTAATGATAAATGGTAAAATATGTTCTTTTTATAATAAAAAAATGTTGAGTGCTCCAATCAATTTTTGAAAATTTAACATATTCTTCATTTTTATGCTTGATACCATGTTCTAAGTATTCTCGCGTAATAAATCCATTCAATTGCCGTTATCGCAATCACTATATTAGTTGTTCCTTGTCCTAAAATTCCAATTAAAGCCATCGCAAGGTAAAAACTTGGAAATGCTATTAATATTTTTACAATCCATAAAAATATTTTTGATCTGCAAGTCCACCATGCCAACCTACCATAATCCCAATTGGAAAGACTTATAGCTAGCGTTATTATTGATATTAATAATGCAATTGATATAGAAAGTCTAGTTCCATATATCAGTCTTGAGAAAACATCTCTCCCCAAATGATCTGTTCCTAAAATATGTTCCCTTATTCGGTAATACTAATTTTTAGTAATATCAACATATTGTGGATCAAACTTGTTATTTGACCCGCAAATAATGAAACAAATACTAATATTCCTATCAAAAACACGAAAAATACAATATTTTATTTCTCATTTTATTTTTCACTTTCATAATTTTATTTTTATTATTTTCAATTATTTTTGTCTTTGGATTTATTTGTTTAACTACAATTTGTGTAATTTCATTTACAATTATTGACAAAAACTCAAAAATAAAAAGTTGAATTTGGATAAGAGGTAAATCCCCATTTTTAACAGCTGTTGCAAAATAACTTTTCCTATTCCAGGCCATGCAAATATTTCCTCTATTAAAACACTTCCTGACAATACGTACATTACATTTTGAACTAAATACTGTCAAAAATAGGAACTAAGCAATTTCGTAAAGATGATTTTTTACTACCTTAAATCTTGAAACACCACGAATTAAAGCATATTCTACATGAGGGTTTTTCTATCTCACTTAATATATTTTTCTAATAAAAGAAAGTTGTTTGTGCAATTAATGGAATAACTATAGTTACGCTGGTAAAAATATAGTTTTTAAAATCTCCTCTTCCTGAAACTGGTAATATTTTTGAATACTGTTGCAAATACTATAATTAATACATACCCTATCCAAAATGTAGGTATGAAACTCCAATATATGAAAAATTGAACAATCTTGTCAATCCATGTATTTTTATAAATTGCACTAATACTCCTAAAACTGGAGAAATTATAACTAAAATGGTTAAAGCAAAAATCCCTAATTCAAATGTTGGCATTATTGCCATTTTTATCATTTCAAATACAGGCTTTTTGTGTTATATATGATTTCCCAAAATCTCCTTTAAAAATGATTTCCAAGCCAATTTAAATATTGAATTATATAAGGTTTTATCCAATCCAAATCTTTCTCTTGTTACTCTTAAATTTTTCATCTGTTATGCTCATATGAGCTACTCTCAAATAATTTGTAGCAGGATCACCTGGTGATAACTTTATTAAAAGTAAAAGTTATCACCGATATTGCTAATAAAATTGAAAATAATGACAATACTTTTTAAACATATTTGTAATCCTTTATTTTTATTTATTTTTACTCTAACTACTGTATTTACTGGTAATCTATTTTCTTCTGGCATAAATTTAGCTCCATCTAATTCTCCAGTTCTATAAACACTTAAAACTGCTTGATATGTTAATGGAATATAAACTGCTTGATCATGTAATGTTGTTAACACGTAATTATACATTTCATCTAATTTTTCTCATTTAGTTCTACTAATAATGCTTTTTTATTGTTTTATCAATTTGAGCTTTCATCGGTAATCCTAATTGTGCTGCATAATCTGGTGCACCATTACTTGAATCAGCAGCTGTCATAGATGTTAGAATGCATGTGGATCCCAAGGAGCTCCCCAAGTAAAGTTCAACATTACATCATAATTTTTAGTTAATGCATTTGCCCAATAAGCTTTTTCTTCCATTGCCTCTACTTTTTACATTAACTCCAATCCATTCACCTTGTACATATTCTGCAACATTTTTATCTGTAACTTTTTGTAGAGATATAAGAATAAAATTTCAAATTTTTACATCCATTTTTCTCTTATTCCATCTGCTCCTTTTACCCATCCTCGCTCATCTAACATTTTTCAGCTACAGCTAAATCATAGTTATATTTTTCTAATTTAACATTTGTGTGTGGTACATTTGGTGCAAACATTGTATCTGCAGGTTTTTCAATTCCACCAAATAAGTTTTTGTGCAATACTTTCTTTATCTATTGCATGACTTAACGCTTTTCTTACATTAACATCTCCTAAAATTTTTACTTGTTGTATTTAATAATAACATTCTTGATGACATTGGTTCTGAACTAGCTGCTGTATATTTTTGAATCCGATTTATATGAGTTAAACCTATCTAAACTTATTAACCCATTTCCATAAATTAAATCAATATTCCCTGCTTCAAACTCTAAAAGCTAAAGTTTCACTATCAGGAATTACTTTTTATTATAATTTCTTTTGCTGCAGGTTTTTCCCCCAATAATATTCGTTTTTGTACAAATACTGCATATTCATTATCTTTGTGCTCTTTTAATACCCAGGTCCTGTTCCAATTGAAGCTTTTAATTTCTTTTGCTGGATTTTTTTCCTTCATCTGAGAATCCTGCATCACCTAAGAATCTTATTGGTCTTATCATTGCTAAATCATATAATGTTGCTGTATACGGAGTATCTAACTCTATTTTGGAATGTATAATCATCCACTGCTTTATATGATTTTAAATGATTAGTAAATACAAACCATGTATGATTAGGTTTATTTTCTTTTTGAAAAATTGTATCAAAGTTTCTTACAACATTTTTTGATGTAAGTCTGATCCATCAGAAAATTTAACATTTTTTTCTCAAGTTAAAAGTATAAATTTTCCCCATCTTCAGATATTTTCCATGATTCTGCTAATGATGGTTTAATTTCTCCATTTTTCTCCATAATAAACTAATCCTTCATAAACCATGTCTTGTGTTATAAATTGACTCGGCAAATATTCAAATGGATTTAAATTTCCAACTGCTTCTTGATTAAATGCCAATTTAACTACTTTTTGGTACTTCTCCTTTCGCCTCTGTTTTTTGAATTTTGACAACTTACTATTAAAATCAACGATAACAACAAGCTCATTGCGACGATAATTTTTCTTCATCTTTCCTCCTATTAATTTTTATTTTTATAAAAATTTATTTGTATGTAGTATTAAGTATAACATCATTTGTTTATTTGTCAATCAAAAACTTTTTCTTGTTTTTGTCAAGTTATGTTATTAAAAAATATTTTTACTTTTTCTTTAAAATCTACTATTATTACAAATAAAAATGTGTTATACAACTCTTTTTGTTATATAACACATATACTTTTTACCATTTGTATTCAAATCCAAAAATCAAATTTATTTTTATTTTTCTAATTTTACTTAAATTTGTTTCAAATCCTGCTTTTAATTTTAAAGTTATTAATAGGACTTAAACTTAATCCTAATTTCATATTTGTTTCAAAATATTTCTCTTGTTCATCTATATTTTTCTTGTCCCATTAATTGTGTATGCTCGTTATTATATTTGAATTTTTGTAATAAAATCTATTCCCATATATTTATTTTCAGCACTTATTCCAGTTTCATAATATATACTAGATAATTCAGATTTAATTTTTATTATATTGTATTTCATTATCATTGATTTCTTTATTATTCAATGGAATATAACTATAACCCTAAATTATTAATATAAGTTAATTTAGTATTTTTTTCTTATTTTCATATTTTTGGATTTATACCTACATTAACATTATTTATAAATGATACTGTTTGAATTTTTATTTCCAATATTTATTTCGTTTTTAATTACTCCTAACGATGTAGAAATATCAAAAATTCCATTTTTATACCCTATTTTTGAATTACTGCAAATGTTTTATATTTAGCTTGATTACTCTCAATTTTATCATTTCAGTAATATCTACTTTGTTATCTAAATATATAAATTCTACATTATATGCTAAATTTTTTTCTCTTTATTTGTTTTGATTAATTTCAACTGAAATTCCTTTAGAATTTATTTTATCCGTATAATTTGAAAACGATATTATTATTGTTTATATCATTTTTGATTCAAATATTTTTGCATCAATAAAATTACTATATGAAACCTTTGTGATCATATCTACTAAATTCATATTACTATCTATAATTGAGAATAACCTCATATCATATTTTTAAAAGTTTCTCAATTTCATAAGATAAATAATAACTTGAATTTTTCATTTGAAAGAAGTATTTTTACCATTTATACCATGGAATTTAGATAAATTTAATATATTAAATTTTTTATTTGTTTTTCCTATACGTAATTTTTGTTTTTCTAACGTGTTTAAAACTTCTTCCGAAAGATTAAGATTTACATTTATATCTGAATCTGAATTTTCAACATTTAATGTATCATTTAATATTTTTATTTAAAGTTATGTTAAAAATTCCACTTCCGTTCATATAATTGTTTATTGTCAATCTTTGATTTAATAAACTAACTAATCCATTATTAGTTAACTCTCTAACAGAATTATTTTCCTGTGTAAATGTCAATTCACTATTTGGGGCTACACTTATTTTTAGTATCAATTTTATTCAATGAATCTATATTCAATTTACCTGTATTTACACTTAATTTCATATCTTGATACATTCTATCATTCAATAATTTTTAATCTACTATTTCCATCAAAATTATAATTTGAATTTAACGCTTTTCTCATCATCTAATGTTAAATTAATATTAGATAAATTAATATTTCCATTAAAGTTTGAAGTATCTTTAATATTCAACTCTGAATTTCCAAAGTTTTTCAAATTTTAAATTTCCTGTCCCTTTTAGTTTATTTTCAATAATTTTATCTCTATCCATTTTAATATTCAATGTTCCAGCATCAATCAAAAATATCTCACTGCTATTTAACTTAGAACTTGATATATTAACTTTATTATCACCCTAATTTGACTATATCTCCATCTCCATTTAAATTTGATGTAATTGTTCCATTTTGATGATAAATTTAGATTAAGTTTTGTATCATTAGATAAATTTAAGTTATCTACATTAACATTTTTGTTAATTCAAGTGTTCCTGCTTTTTATATCAAAAATTTTTGTAATTTACTATATTTGCATTTTCTCTAATGTTAATTTACCTAATCCTGTTTTTCCAATTTATTTGTTTCAGATCCTTGATTTTCTACATTTAATTTTGTTAATGTTTTATCTCCTGTTATATCTAAAGTTACATTTGACGTTCCTTTAGCTTTTATCTTAGCTTCTGTATCTAACGCTTTATCTTCTTTTTAGTGTTAGATTTGCATTTATCTAAATTTAAGTTTCCACTAAAGTTTTTCAATATCTTTTTACTTCTACATTTGAATTTTTTTAAATGTTAAGTCTGCACTTCCTTTTACTTTATTACTTAATACTTTTATCTCCTGTAACACTTAATTCTCCTGCTTGTAGATCAATACTTCCTGTGCTATTTAACTTAGAACTTGATATATCAACTTTATTATCTCCTAGTTTAACTATATCTCCATCGCCATTTAAATTTGATGTAATTGTTCCATTTGATGATAAATTTAGATTAAGTTTTGTATCGTTAGATAAATTTAAGTTATCTACATTAACATTTTTTTGTTAATTCAAGTGTTCCTGCTTTTTATATCAAAAATTTTTGTAATTTACTATATTTTGCATTTTCTCCTAATGTTAATTTACCTAATCCTGTTTTTCCAATTTATTTGTTTCAGATCCCTTGATTTTCTACATTTAATTTTTGTTAATGTTTTATCTCCTGTTATATCTAAAAGTTACATTTGACGTTCCTTTAGCTTTTATCTTAGCTATCTGTATCTAACGCTTTATCTTCTTTTTAATGTTAGATTTGCATTGTCTAAATTTAAGTTTCCACTAAAGTTTTCAATATCTTTTTACTTCTACATTTGAATTTTTTAAATGTTAAGTCTGCACTTCCTTTTACTTTATTACTTAACACTTTATCACCTGTAACTCTTAATTCTCCTGCTTGTAGATTAATACTTCCTGCACTATTAAGTTTACTTGAAGCTATACTTAACTTCCCTTCTCCAAGTTTTTACTATATCTCCTGCACCTTTAATATTTTGATGCCATTTCAACATCTTCAGCATTATTTACATTTAATTTAGTATTTGTATCTAAATTAACATTTTCTATTGGTATATTTTTTTACCTATTTCTAATGTTCCTACTTTTACATCAAGATTTTTGTAATTTACTATATTTGCATTTTCTCCTAATGTTAATTTACCTAATCCTGTTTTTCTAATTTGTTTGTTTCAGATCCTTGATTTTTCTACATTTAATTTCGTTAATGTTTTATCTCCTGTTATATCTAAAGTTACATTTTGATGTTCCTTTCGCTTTTTATCTTAGGCTTCTGAATCAAACGCTTTATCTTCTTTTAATGTTAGATTTGCATTATCTAAATTTAAGTTTCCACTAAAGTTTTCAATATCTTTTTACTTCTACATTTGAATTTTTTTAAATGTTAAGTCTGCACTTCCTTTTACTTTATTACTTAATACTTTATCTCCTGTAATACTTAATTCTCCTGCTTGTAGGTCAATACTTCCTGTGTTATTTAACTTAGAACCTTCTATATCAATTTTTGTAGTTCCAGTTTTTTTATTAAATTACCTGTTCCTGTAATTTTTGAAGTTATTGTTCCATCATTTATAAAGTTTAAATCAAGTTTTGTACTATCTTTTAAATCTATATTTGAAACTTCAATATTTTTTTCTTAAGTTCTAATTCTCCAGATTTAACTTCAAATGTTTTTAAAATTAACTATACTCGTATTGTCTCCTAAACTTAATTTACCAGTACCATCTTTAACAACTTTATTAGTATTTTCTGCATTTACATTTTTATTTTTCTAATTTTTAAATTATTTGTATCAATATTATTATTAGATAAAAGTGTAATATTCGTATTATTATAAGTTTCTACTTTAGCTGTATTATTTATAGCTTTATCTTCTTTTAATACTATATCTCCATTTTGTGCTACAAGTTTACCTGTAAATCCTGATAAATTAGTAAACGTTAAATCTTTTATTTGATTTATTAGTATACGATCCAACACCAGTTAAATTATATCCTATAACTCTATCTTCAGCATCATTACTTGATATATTATAATCATAATTAACATCTGGTTGATTATCTGACATAAGTTTTTCCAGTAAAGTCTTTAAAATTATCTTGAATTTCAAATTTTTGCATTATTATCACGTCTTACTTTAATAGTTCCATCTCCAGATATTTTAGAATTTATTGTAAGACCTGTCCCTGCTCCAAAAATTACCAGCTGATCTAAATAATAAAGTTGCATTTTTGATTGTTCCACTATTTAATTTTTGATTTTTACTTCTATAGGGTTTATGAAATTGGCTCCTGCTCCACCTCCATTATCTCCTCCATCTCCACCATTAGAAATTTCAGAATGTCTATCTGTATCAGCAGTAACTATTATTTTTGTTAAATTATTTGAATTTTTATTAATATTTTCTAAAAACATTGTAGTCCCTTAATAAAATTTTTAGACCCTGTTAATTCCAATGCTTTTAACCCTGAAGTTAATACAGTATTTTTAAGTCCTGTTAATCTTAATCTTCTTCAGATAAATGTAATTTTGTATTATCACCTTGTGATATTATAGAATCCAATGTTAAATCTTGTTTATTCATAAATACTTCAGTATTATTTTGAAACTCTATATTTTTATAATTTATTTTTGAATTATCTATACCTTTACCATATACATTTAAATCACTGTATATATCTGGAGCTCCAGTATTAGTCAATGCTACTAATTTATTTACTGTTAAATTATTTTTCTTGTAAATTTATAATACCTAACAATCCTTTAATACTTCCCGAAACTTTTATTTGTATATAAATTCATTCTACTAACTTCATTAATTGTTACATCTCCTCTAGGCGTTTTTCTTATAATTACAGTAGGGTTTTATTATTATATCATTGCTTAGAACATCTTTTGTATAATCTATAAATCCACGATTTATTGTAACGGTTCCTTTTAAAATCATTTTTATTATTAAATTCAATAGTACCCTTTCCTTCTTTTAATAATATTTATGTTGCCTAATATATTAGTTTTAACTATAGTTTTATCTCGAGCATGATTAGTACTATCATTATTTATAGTTACATTATGTAATGTATTTCCACTATTAGTTATATTTCCATATTGATTTGAATCGTTATTTAATTTTATAGAAACATCATTATCATTAATATCTAACGTGCCTCCATCTTTAACAGTTACATCATTATTATTATTTAATAATTTATTTCCAACTTTTAATGTAATACTTCCTTTATTTTCTCCATTTTTATTTCCCATAACAGTTACTTTATTGTTAAAGTCTTTGTTATCTCCTGTTAAAAGTAACTACACCACCACTTAAATTTTTGAGCATCAACTTCAAGCTCTTTATTTTCTAAAAGTAGCTGTATATGTTAAATTACCTTCTCCCGAAAATCTTGTTTTATCGTTAGTTGTTGTATATGAATTTAATGTTACATTTGAATCTTTTTAGCTCCCTATTGCTACATTTTTCACATTTATACTATTCTCATTAGTTAATTCAAGAACTCCAATAGAACTATCTTTTCAAATTATTATGTAATTCGTTCCCTGCTGTTGCACCATATCCTAAATCTAAAAATTGAGAATTTGAATGATTATTATTTACTACAAAGTTGATACCATCTCTAATAGATATATTAACATTAGCTGTACTTGATAATCCATCTATAACTACATTCCCTCTATGTTTATTATTTCCAGCATTAATATTTCTAACTGTAGTCCCGTCTTCAAGCTCAAGTCCTTTTTAATGTAACTGTCCCATTATCTCCACCTAAATTTATATTGCTTATACTTTTTATCTATAGCTTTATCATTCGCTCCTATTGTTATATTATTTTTAGAACCTATGTATAAATTTGTATAGCTAGAATATTTTTTTATCTAATTCTATCAAACTTTTACCTAAACTAATTACTCCTGTTGAAGTTTTATCTATTTTATCTAAAAACTCCAAAATTAGAGTTATTATTTAATCTTAAAAGTCCTTTTTCTTCTATTTTATATTTTCCATTAGATAAAATATTCTCATTTTCACTTTCTAAAGCTCCATTTTTTTATAGTCAAATTACCTGAAAAAAATCATTATTTTTTCATTATTTATTTTAACTAACCCATTTCCATCTTTAATTCCATTAACAGTTCCTGAAATTTTAGAATTAATTTCTACTAAATTATTATTTTCTACATTAACATTAAAATTGTTTGAAGCTCCACCAGTAAAATGTAATATTCCCATTTACATTTACCTTATTAACTTCACTTTGATCTTCATAATCTTTATATGGTTTTGTTTTATCTAATTTAGTTAATACTTCTCCTGTAGCATTCAAATTTAATTTACCTAATACATTAATATTACTATCTACCTTAGTTGCTCTATCTAATTGTAAAGTTGAACCATTATCTACATTTATATTTGTTGCTTTTAAATGTCGTTTTTTTCAAATTGATTTTTCTAAAACATTATTTTTCATAACCACTTGTTATAACATCACCAGAAATAGAAACAGTTCCTTTTTTACATTAAGATCTCCTGTTATCTCTGTATTCCTCTTAAATTCCATTTGGCATTGTCTTTAACTTCATCTGGATTATACTCAACATCCATATTACCACTAAATTTACCTAAAAGACTCTATCATTTCCTTGTGTAAACTTAAATGTTGCTTTATCAGTACTTTCCTTATTAGAAATTACAGCATCTTTTATCTAAATGGTAGATATCATTAAATGATAAATTATGACCTTTTAATTCTAAAGTACCACCACGATGACCAAAAATATATCTTGTTATCATTTAACTGATTATCTTTATTTAATATTACTTTAGCACCTTGTGCTACTCTTATATGACTTGCTGCATAACCATTACTATTATCTAGTATCAAGCTTCCTTCCCCAATATTAACTTCAACATCATTTTTAGCAGTTCCATTTAATGTTAAACTTCCTTCTCCTCTTTTTCTTATGACAGTTTTATTATCTGATATTATGTTATAGTTTACATTAACATTTTTTTATCAATTATAAAACCTGCGGTATTAAATTTACCTGTACCTGTAATATTTGCATTTTCACTAAATCTAAAACGAGAAGCCCCAGTATCACTATCACTATTTACAGTTAAATTCAATCCATTTTTAGCAAAGGTTTGATTTTTAGCAGTTGCTACATTATCATCTATAACTCTTGTTGTACCTCCAAAACTTAAAGTTTTACCATTAAGTTCAACACTATCTGCTTTCTATTTTTTTCATCTTCTATACTTTCTAAATATGAATTTACTAATTCTGGTTTTTGTTTAATTATTGATATTTTATTCCAGTTATTGTCAGCTCCTGAACCTGCTGAATTTTTCTCCAGCTAATAACCATTTTTGGTTCGTCGCATCCCAAATATATGCAGGAGATCCACTATCTCCGGGTCTACTTGCACTATCTAATGGTGTTTGGAAATTCTTTTTGCATTTTTATCCAAAAACTTCCACCATCTACAAGATATATTTTTATTTAATCCTCCAGCTATATTTCCATATCCCTACTGGGTATCTCTCCACCATCTTGAGCATAACTATTTATTCCACCACCAGTTCTAGCTACTAAAGAGCCATTATGAATTTGACTTCTATTTTTGATAGTTTCTGGCGTATACCCATCAAAAAGCAATAGTTTTTTTAATCTACCTATTGAATAATCATCACCTAAATTTCTCATATATGGCATTTTAACACGCTCAGAATATTCTTTTACTATATCTTCTTTTTAGTATTTACTTTATCTTTAAATCCTTCTGACAATTCAACATCTTTTTCTTAAATGTCTTTGTATAAATGTGAAAGCTTCCCCAGTTACCAACATGGCTTGCAGTTGATAATATTTGTGGATCTCCCCAAAGAGCATACGCTCCACCATCTACCATTCCATCAAAATTAGGTATTGGTTGTTCTATAGTTGCAGCTGCTCCCAATCCTTCTTTTTTTATACAATAACACCTTTTTTTGTCCTATTTTTAAATTTTCCCCTATTATTTTGCAAAATCTTCATAGTCAGACCAATATTGTTCATATCTACCATGATTTGAAAAATCCTACAGTACTTATACAAAAAAGTAAAATCATTAATTTTTGAATTTTTCATTATTCTCTCATCCCTATTCTTTTTAATTAAATAATCTAAAATTAATTTATTTATAGTTTAATTATAGCATAAATTTATCATTTTTACTCAAATTTTTTTATAAGATTTCATTTTATTTTTATTTCTAACATTTTAATAAAATTACTTAAATATCTTTCCTTTAAAAATCCTATTTCAAATTCCACTAAAAAAATAAAAATTTAATAAAAATACTTTTAATATTACTTTATAAAAATATTTTTATCTTATTAACCCTTACAAACATTTCCGTAAATCTTTACAAAACAATAACAACTTCTATTTAAAAACACTTGACTTTTTATTTTTCCAGTATACTATAACATATAGATAATTAAAATTTAATATATTATTAGGAGGCAATTATGTTTTAAAAAGAGTTCTGGAATTTTTATTCCACCCTACTTCACTTCCTAGGGAAATACGGTATCGGTACTCTAGGAAAAGCTTTTGAATTTGTTGATTTTTTTAGCTAAAGCTAAACAACAATTATGGCAAATATTTCCATTAGAATATACAGGTTATGGAAATTCTCCATATCAATCATTTTCTACTTTCTGAAATCCTTATTTGATAGATTTTGATTTACTTATAGAAGGAAATTTATTACAACAAAGCGATTTAGAAGGAATTAATTTTGGAAATAATGAAGAATGTATTGATTATGGATTAATTTATAATGAAAAATATCTATTATTAAGAAAAGCGTATGAAAATTTCAAAAATTAGAAAACAATCCTTACACACAAAATTATAATGATTTCAAATGGTGTAACGGTTGGTGGCTTGAAGATTACGCAATGTATATTGCACTTAAAAATCATTTCAATGGTTTACCTTGGAATGAATGGCCTGCTGATATAAAAGCTAGAAATCATGACGCGATGGAAAAATATAGATGGGAAAGTGGAGATGACATTGAGTTCCATAGATTTATTCAATTTTTATTCTTCACTCAATGGAATGATGTAAAAGAATATGCAAATAATAAAGGAATAAAAATAATTGGAGATATACCCATATTTGTTGCAGCTGACAGTGCTGACGCTTGGGCAAATCCAGAAATATTCTTATTTGATCAAGATGAAAACCTGTAAAAGTTGCAGGAGTTCCACCTGATTATTTCAGTGCTACCGGACAATTATGGGGAAATCCGTTATATGATTGGAATAAATTAAGAGAAACTGGATATAAATGGTGGATTGATAGAGTTAGAGGAAGTTTATATTTATGCGACATTATTCGTATTGATCATTTTTAGAGGATTTGAAGCATATTGGGCTGTTCCTTTTGGTGAACCGACTGCACAAAATGGTCAATGGGTTCAGGACCTGGAATTGATTTATTTAATGCAATTAAAAATGCTTTAGGTGAATTACCAATCATTGCAGAAGATTTAGGTACAATGACGCAAGGAGTTATTGATTTAAGAGAAGGAACTGGTTTCCCAGGAATGAAAATTTTTAGGATTTGCATTTGATTCTCAAGGAAAAACGACTACTTACCTCATACTTATACTAAAAACTGTGTCGTTTATACTGGTACTCATGATAACGATACTTTCGTTGGTTGGTTCAATCAAAGCCAATGAAGCAGATAAACAATTTGCTAAAAATTATTTTGAATACAAGAAATGATAATGAAATTCACTGGGATGCAATAAGAGCCGCTTGGAGTTCTGTTGCAGATATGGCTATCGCCCCTATTCAAGATTTCTTTGGTTTTGGGAAGTGAAGCTCGTATCAATACTCCAGGAGTTGCTTTCCAGGTAACTGGCAATGGAGAATTAAAGATAATATTCTTACAGATGAATTAGCTGAAAAATAGCAAATCTTACAAAAACTTATTCAAGATAATATAAACAATATGAATAATCTATTATGAAAAGTTTAATTTTATCCTTAATTTGCGATAATTTTAAACTTTTCTTTAATTAATATTAAATTAATAATATTTTTGTTTTTTACTATTTTTGAGATATAATATAATAAGATTTACGGAAAGGAGAAAATTTACATGAGTAAATATAGAAGTCTACAATGATATAAAGGAAAAAATCAATAATGGACAACTTCAAACTGGGACTTTTTAGAAAGCGAATCTGATTTGGCAAATAAATATTCATATTCAAAAGATACAATTAGAAAAGCATTATCAATGTTAGAGCTAGATGGATATATTCAAAAATAAAAGGAAAAAAATTCTTTAATTTTTAGAAAATGGACGTATGAAAAATTCTCTTTTAACTGAAATACGTACATCTCAAGAATTAGATTTGGGAAAAACTTATGACACTAAAACACACTTAATAAGTTTATATATCATTCAAGGACAAGAAGATATAATGAATATCTTTAATGTTAAGGAAGATAAAGATTTCTATAAAGTTGTACGTAATCGTTCTATCAATGGGGAAAAATTTAGAATATGATGTTCTATATTTTGATAGAAAAATTGTTCCATTTTTAAATAAAAATATCGTTGAAAAAAATCTATTTATGAATATTTAGAAAAGAATTAAATTTAAAAATTTCTCATTCAAGACGTGAAATCAAATTTAGGTATGCAACTGAAAAGAAAAAGGAAAAATATAGATTTTAGGTGAATATAATATGGTTATAGTAATTGAAAGTCATACATACTTATCAAATGGATGCTTATTTCAATATGGAACGACAACTTATCGACCAGATAAATTCACATTTACCACTATTGCAAAAAGATAATATTTGAAAGGAAAATTTATGAGAATTTTAGTAATTGAAGATGAAAAATCTTAATGATATCATTGTAAAAAAGACTAAAAGTAGAGCATTACGGAGTTGATGCCTGTTATGATGGAGCTGAGGGACTTGATTATGTTTTAGCAACAGAATACGATGCTATTATTTTTAGATGTAATGTTACCAAAAATTAATGGTTTTGAAATTTTAAAAATTAGAGATAAAAATAAAGACGCCTGTTTTATTACTTACGGCAAAAGATAGCGTTGAAGATAAAGTTCGAGGACTAGCACTTGAGAGCCGATGACTATTTATTAAAAACCTTTCGCTTTTTGATGAATTACTTTGCAAGAATTCGTGTTTTACTTAGAAAAACATCAAATACTGAAACTGCAAATAATATTTTTCAATCGCTAATCTTACTGTTGATATCACTTCAAGAACTGTTAAACGTGATGATAAAAAGTCTTAAACTTTCAACACGTGAATTTACAATTTTAGAATATATGATTAGAAATAAGGGTAAAATTTAAGCCGTGACACTATTGAACAACATATATGGAATTATGACTATGAAGGAGGAACAAACGTAATCGACGTTTATATTCGTTAGTTTAAGATTGATGACGGGTACGAACCCAAATTAATCCATACTATTCGTGGAATCGGTTATGTTTTTAAAGCTAGAAAATGAATAAAATCAAGAGATTTTCAACGAAATTTATCAATAAAATGGTCTATCACAATGTGGTATATGTTTTTGATGACTGGACTTGTAGCAATTTTTCTTTCAATTATACTTTTATTTAAGTAATAATATTATTAAACGAAATGTTTATGATTATTTAAAAATGGAGTTCAAAATAGTTTTTTCTCAAATTGAATCTGATGGAAATGGAAATATCATTATTGATAATAAATTAGATACTATTTTAGGTGTTGTAGAAATTTCAATTTATAATAAAGATAAAGAATTTATTTATGGAAATTCTTCATAGATTTTTGAATATGATGATAATTTTGAGACTCATATTTAGTTCATTGAAACATCTTAAAGATAAATGGTATGTATATGAAGACGTTAAATATTACCCTAATTATGGAAATATTTGGGTTCGTGGAATAATAAAGCTACTCTACTTGATAATATTTTTCAATTTATTATACTAGACTTACTATCAGTCTTCCAATTTTTCTTATTATTTTTCTGGAATTACAGGATTTTTAATAATCAGAAACTCACTAAAAACCTATTAATTTTTATAAAAATACAGCTTTTAAAGATTAATGCTGGAAATGATTTAACAAAAAGTAATCTCGGTGAAGGTAGAAAATGAAGTTTATACTCTTGCAAATACTTTTTGACGGAATGTTTGATAAAATTACAAAAATTCTTTTGATAGTGAAGTACAGTTTACTTCTGATGTTTCTCACGAATTACAGAACTCCTATATCTGTTATAAAAATCACAATCAGAATATGGTAAAACGAATATTACATCAATTAACAGAGCTGAAAAGAAATTTTTGAAGAGTTATTTATAACGAAAAGTCAAAAATGTCAAATTTAGTTTCACAATTACTAACTTTAGCACGTATGGATAAAGGATATCATAAATTAAATTTAGAGAATATTGATTTAACTGAATTGATAGAAATTGTAACTGAATCACAAAAATTTAACGCTGAACAAAAACATTACTATTACTTACGATTTAAAGAGATATTTTTGCCAATGTAGATGAATATATGATTATGAGGTTTTTATAAATTTAATTTTCAAACGCTATAGTTATGGAAAAGAAAATGGATTTATTCATATTACATTACAATTAAATGAAGATAAAAAAATTTATCTTAATAGAAATAAAAGATAATGGAATTGGTATTTCTAAAAGAATATTAATAAAATATGGGACAGATTTTTCCAAGTTCGAATCTTCTCGAACGGGTGATAATTCAGGGTTAGGATTACCTATGGTACACTAAGATTGTTGAGAGCTCATAATGAGAAAGTACAGTTGAAAGTAAAATAGATATTGGAAGTACATTTAAAATAAAATTACCAAAATAAAATTAATCTCTCATAATTTTATTATGATATTATCAATCTAGATGAGAGAGACGGTTAAACTTGGAGGAATTTTTTAATGAAAAATAAAATTACAAATATTAGCTTATTTATCTTTATCAGGAATTGTAAGCTTTTTCACAAATATATCAAATATAAAAAGAGCAAAGACTTTACCACTTAATCATGTTTCAAATAAAAATACAAAAATTACAGCTGAAAAAGCTAAAGAAATCGCTTTAAAAACATGCTAAAGTACTAAAAAGTAATGCAAGATTTCGCATAAATTAAACTTGATATAGAACATGGTATTTTAGTATATGAAATGGAATTTATAGTAGGTAACGCTGAATACGAATATGAGATTGATGCTAATAATGGAAGTATCGTTAGCTACGAAATAGAATGGTAATAATAATTTTAACAATTCATAATCTTTTAAATCATGGGTAAATAAAATTTTTCTATGTAAATCTTTTTAAAATATACAATTAAATGTTCATAGACTTTATAATATTCCCAGAACTAAGAGAGTTTTTATACTCTCTTTTATTAGAAAGAGTATTATTTTTACTTTTATAAACTTTTTATTATATAAATAAAGTAGCTATAAAAATAGCTACTTCAATATTTTAATTTAATTTTTAGGAATATAAATACTCCATAAATAGAGTCTACATGAGCACCTATTACTCCACCTATTTCTCTATTTAAAATCGTTCCATAAACTTTTGATTCTTTCAATATTTCATTTTGAACTTTTGTTAAACTTTCTAATTCTGTTGGAGTTCCTCCCCATGCCGTACACATTATTAAGCTTTGTTTTTGCTCTCATCTTTAACATATTTTTCAATATATTTTTGAGCATTATGCTCTCCTAAAACTCAATAGTTACTTCACCTTGAGTTATCGTAAGAATAGGTTTCATTTTAATAATCCTCCTATAGCGAACTTGCTTTTCCTATTCTTCCACCTCTTTCAAGATATGTCAATTCAGGAATAATTATCAATAGTTTACCTTTATTTTTATAATTATTTGCCAATTTGTAATACTATTAAAACTTTCTTTTTCTTAGCTTTTTAGCTGCCTCTAAAACAAGTATTCCTTGTAATAATAAAGCTCCCATACTATCTACTAATTCTATATCATTTTCTCTATTTTAGTTAAAGATTTAGCAACTCTAGCTGCTTACAATGTCCCACTTAACTACCTGATAAATGTATGGAAATTATTTTTGTATCCTCTTTCAAATAATTTATTATAGACATTTGAAATTTCTTGAGGTGCGGGCTGTGAAGTTTTTATTACTATTTTTTTCATCTATCATATAATTCCAAAATTGTTGTTTTGATATTTCTAAACCATCTTTATAAATTTCACCTTTTATATCTAATTTTAAAGTACTATTTTTTATTGGTAAATCTTTAATATCATCTAATGTTAAATCAGAAACTGAATCAGTCACAATAGCTATTTCTGGCATATTTGGATCTTTTATTTTTCTAAATAAATATAGTAATAATAATTTTTCTTGATCTCCAGTCAATTATATCTGTTTTTATTTTTGCTAAATTTATTTTTTCAATAAATCTTTACTTCCTTCACATTTTTCTTTTACACTTACAACTGTTACAACTACTGTATTATCTGTCACTAATTCATTTAACATTGTTTCTAACATCATCGGTAAATTTTCATCTGTATATTTAATTTTTACCATTTATTAATCCAATATAATTATCTTTTCTTATAATTAATTCATCAATTTTCGTATCTCTAACTGCTTTAGTTATTTCAATCGAATAATTTCTTTTTCTAAAGTTTTTAAATCTTCAAAAGTTTCTTCTTTATTTTTATATAAAAATATCCTTCTAACATTGTTTTTGTTTCGTAAACAATAACATTTTTATCTGATTTTTCTGCTGCTAATTTTGCTGTTGTTATAACATTTTTATTATTTGGTAATATAATAATATTTTGTTTGTCTAATGTTGCTTCTAACATATCTTGAACACTCAGTTTTTGCTTTTGTCCCCCAAGTATTACAACATCTGACCTAAAAACTCATCTTTCAATACTTCCGAATCTGCTAATATTACATAACCAGTGATTCGATTTCGTTTGTTTTTATTTACAAAATTTAGCTTGATCTTTTTCACTAGAAAAATGTCAAATTATCATGTTGTAACTTCATATTTTCTATTTTCATCAAGTGGATAGTATTCTAATGCAATTTCCATCGCTTTTCCTGGATGATTTGTGCGAATATGCGTTTTAATTTTTGATGTTTGTGCAAATACCGCTGAGATCTCTAATTCAAGTACTCTTCTCTTATACTCTTCTGTATCAAAATCACCATTTAAAATAATATATTCCATACAATATGAAAATGAATACTGTCAGGATCATGATCGATATTTGCTATTGTTTTATCAAATTCATTTTCTTTTACTTGAGCTTTTGACAATTCTGCCAACATATTTAATTCTGTTGCAACTTCAAAATCCTTCAAATAAGAAAATAATCCTTTCCTCCTGCATCAACAACACGAGCTGCTTTTAATTTAGGTAATATTTCCATTGTTTCTTCAGCTGCTAATTCAGCAGCCCTTGTAATTCTTTTAAAAATACAACCAAATCTTCCACTGAATCTAAAATTTTCTAGCTTTTCTCGATGTTTTCTAATAACTGTAAGCATTGTTCCTTCAATCAGCTACTATAGCATTATATGCAGTTTCTTTAGCTTAACTAATCTCCGCTACATCTTTTGTCAATAATCTTGTTTTTGTTCCAATTCCTTTTTAAAAATCCTGTTATCACTTGCGATAAAATCGTTCAGATTTCCTTCTAGCTCCCATCAACACTGCTTCTTCACCACATTTATTAATTCTTCCATAGAACTTTTTCTGTAGTGTGACCTCTATTTCGAAATCATGATTCATAGTCATTGACATATTACTTCGAGTATTCCATCTGGTACAGGATAAACATTTAATTCATTTTAATAAATCTCATATTTAATTATCCATTTCCTCCACCCTTAATATCTTTCTAAAGCCTTTAGCATCTAAATACTTTATTGCCATTTTTCCTCCTAATTTCTTGTAATAAAAGCTTTAAAGCGAGAAATTTTGTTTAATATTTTTAAAAATTGTTCCCATTTACTATCTCTTTTTAAAGCAAATTCAATAAACTCCCCTAACTGCACCTTCTCCACCTAAAAGAAACAATCTACAATATCTAATACTCTTTTACTGCATCTTTTGGAGCACCAGTCAAACCAGTTTCTTTCATTATATACAAATCATTTTAAATCATCACCCATATAAGCAATTTTCTTCTCAACCCTGTTATATTATCTAAACTTTTTGTTTTTCTGAAATTCTCTGATATAAAATATTTTATTTTTAATTCATTTGCTCATATTTCTACTAATTTTTGATTTTTACCTGTTATTATTCCAAAATCAATTCCTAAATTACTTGCATGAACTATAGCATATCCATCTTGGCATTAAATTTTTAATGTTTCATTTCCTGTTTCATCATGATATATTCCACCATCTGTTAATGTTCCATCTACATCTAATAAAATTAAATTTTATCATTTTATCTCCTCAATAACTAGATCAATAAATTATATCATATATATGCAATTTTTCTTAAATAAAAACCTCAAATTATCTATGATTATTTTTACCATATATCATTTGAAAGTTTATACAAAATAATATTTATTTAATCCTAATTTCATATCTAAACGCCACTTAGGTGCTCTAGCATCTTTTACTCCAATATTCATCCATTGAAATAATTTCATTATCTTTATATATTAATAAATGAAGTTACACGAAAAGAAATAGTATTTTTCTATATTAAATACCCTCGTTATTGTGATAATCAAATCTTCTATCTATTCTTTTCTATATCTCCATCCCATTTCCCTGGATATTTACAATTAACTCTCTATAAATTCTTCTAAAGAAAATTCCTCATTCGTATTAGGCCATCTTATAATTGCCGTCTTATTAAAATATTTTCTTATCTCAGTTTCTTTTTGATGTACTATAGCTCCCAAAATTCTCTAATTTAAAAATTTTTCAATCCTATTCATACTCTTACTATCCTTTTATTTTTACTATTCTTTTATATAGTGTAAGACCTTGTTCCTATAATATGTTTAATATGTTCATCATCTAGTGAATAATAAACTGATTTTCCTTCTTTTCTATGTTTTACAAATCTTCCTTGTTTCAATACTCTAATTGATGTGATATCGCAGATTGTGTCATCCCTAAAAGTGCTGCAATATCACAAACACACATTTCAGAATAAAAATAAAGCATTTAATATTTTTATTCTTGTCCCATCTCCTAAAAAGTTTATCTCCTAAATTATATAGTACATTTTCTTCGGGCATATTTTCTTTTTCCTTTTTGAATTACATCTTCATGAATGGTAGTTATTTCACATATTGATATTTTTCATGTCATCAATCCTCTATTTTAATTAAACTCACTTATTTTTACTTTTTCTATTTCAGAAATTAATAATAAACTTGTTCCTTTTTCTATAACTGAATCAGGTTTAGGGTTTATTGTTGAATTATTTTCACCTATCCTAATGACATTTACTTCTATATTTATTACGTAAATCTAATTCTCATGTGTTTTTCCTATAAAGCTTTCCGGACTTTTATCTCAAAAATTCCAGTCATTCATTTGAAAAATTTAAAAATAATCTATACTATCAGGAGCTATTGCTTTGTGCCAAACTCGATTCTCACTATTTTTCTGCATGACACCACTTCTGTTGCTCCAACTTTTTCTCAATACTTTCCTTGAATTACTGTTTTAGCCTTACATATTATATTTTTACCCCATTTTCTTTTCAATGCTAATTATCAAAATACTTGATTGTAAATTTGTTCCTATACAAACAAATGCTGTATCAAAAATTATCTTTTATTATCTTTTTCAATTCCTTTTCATTTTCTGCATCTAATATAATTCCATCTGACACAATATGACTATCTCACAACTTCTTGTACTAATTCTTCCTTTTCATCTATTGCTAAAACTGTTTCACCATTTCTATATAGTGTTCTTGCTACACTTCTTCCAAATTTTCCAAGCCCTATAACTCACATAATTTGCCATTTTTCTCCTAACCAATTAATATATTTTTCCTCTGGATATTTATATTTTTGTTTTTAATTAAATTTTCAGATAAAAATAATGCTATAGTTAATGATCCAACTCACCTATAAACATTGTTAATACTAATAATATTTTTGAACTATCATGTAATAAAGGAGTTCAATCCCTTGATAATCCAACTGTTCCATACGCTGAAACAACCTCAAATAATAAATCAAAAAGTTTTGTTTACTCTCAATTATTACTAATAAAATAAAATTATGCTTCATATAAAAATTGATATAACTACTATCGCAATTGCTTTTATAAAATATTCTCAACTTATTCTTCTTTGTTCCAACTTCTACATCTTCCAATCCACCCTAATATACTTCTACACCTAAAAATAAAACACCTATTGTCGTTGTTTTTATCCCACCTCCAGTAGATCCCGGAGATGCACCTACAAACATCATATAAAACAAAGCTGTACTTTCGTAAACTTGAAATTGAAACAGTATTAAAACCTGCTGTTCTAGTTGACATGCTTTGAGAAGCCCTATTTTTCAATAAAAATTCAAATTTAACAATGTATCTTTATTAGTATACTCAAAAATAAAAAGTCATAATAGTTCCTACAATTAATAGAACTAAACTATATTTTATTGATATTTTAGTCGTTAATAAAATTCGTTTATCTTTTTGTTATATAATAATTATAAATATTCATAATTACAGCAAACTTAATCTTCCTAATATTACTAATATAGATATTGTAATATTAACAATCCAACTTCCTTTTAATGACACTAAATTATCTGAAAATAATGAAAAAGCCTGCATTTGAAAAAGCTGAAATAGAATGAAAAATACTATAATATAATGCTTTTGTAAATCTAAATTTTTGTATAAATTCAGTAATATCGCTCCAAAAAGTTCTGTTATAAATACAATGAAAAATTACTACTTGAATATTAAAAGAGATTCATATTTCCTTCTTCCTGTATTATTTTTGTTTTTATAACCTATTTTTAGAAAAATAAGTATAAAAATGACGATATCGTAATGACACCTAAAAGCTCTATTTGTATAAGAATTAATAATATTGTTTTTCCCTACTATATTATAATCCGTAGCTAAACTCTTTACTGACAATCCTGTAACACAGAGTGCTGAAGTTGCCATAAATATTCCATCTATCCATTTTATTTTTCTCCATTATTTGTTGATATTGGCATTGACAATAAAGTCCCACCTATTAAAAATCATTAATAAAAATGAAATTAATATCAAAAAGTATGGCGAGATCTATCATTTTACCCCTACAATTCTATTTCTTTTCTTTTGATTTTCTTCAATTATTTCTGTAAATTCAATTATTTTACCCGCTATTTGATATAAATAATCTTTTATCGTCAATTAAATTTTCAACTCCTTTAAATAAAACATCCCAACATTCATAAACTTTTTGGTATTATATTTTTTACCTGTTCTAGTTAATTTTGTAAATGATTGTTTACCACTTTTTACTCTTTTCAACATATATATAATCAATTTATCTACAAATCTTGTTACCGTTGAAGGTGCTATCGTTAATGCTTCTGAAATTTTCATTTACTGACATTCCTTTTGAGGTTTATCTTGTAAAATCAACATTAAAAAGCATGTGTTGGACATATATCTCAATTCTGAAAACGACTCTTCCGCCACTTTATTTACTATTCTAAACAATCTTGAAATTGTAAAATATAAACAAGACTTTACTTCTCTTTTTTCCTGTACCACATTCCATATTTTTACCTCCATATGTAAATTTTTCACTTGTATATATAAATAATATTACCACTATTTCTTACATTTGTCAAATTTTCATATAGAAATATAAGTCTATTTTTACTATCAAAGTAATAAATTACAGTTAATTTTTATTATAATATATACCGGAATGGCTAAGAATGCTCCAGCTACTCCAAATAAAGCTCCACCTATTAAAACGACAAGTAATGTTGTTATAGGATGAATGTTCACTGATTTGCTAGTAGCCATGGTTTTTACTATATTTGCTTTCCAATTGTTTGAACAAGAGTTATTAAAACTACTATCATTACAACTACTTTCCACGATTTTGAGAATGCAAATAATATTACTGGAATTAGACCTATAAAAGCACCCTATAAATGGGAATAAAATTACCCATTCCAATAATTAACGAAAATAAAAGACTATATTCCCATTTTTCAAAAGAAAAATATAATATATGCAGTTTTATACCTACAATTATACTATCCAACATAGTAACTTTTTATATATTTTTCCTATTGCATCATCTATTCGTCTTCATTAATGGTATCCATTCTTCTTTATCAAGTTTTATCAAAATATTTTTTTACTCCATTATCCATTGATTCATAACTAAATATTAACATTATTGTAAAAATTGGTGTCATAAACAATAAACTAAACATACTTGAAAACCAAGAAAAACTTGAATTTAATATTTTAAAACCTTCTCCTAAAATGGCATCTTTTTGATTCTAATAACACCTTTTTCATATCAATATCACTTGATACTAAAAATATTATTCACGTTATTTTTGAACTGTTTCTTGATTTTTATAAAAATTCTACTAAACTTGAAATTTGATTACCAATTAATGGTATAAAAGCTAAAATTATATAAATCAATATCATAAAAATATACTCAAAACTATCAAAATTGCAAAAATTTCGTTTGAAATCAAATTTTTCTACAAGCAAATCTATGAACGGCATCAACGAATATACTATTACAAATGAAAGCACCAACGGAACAATAGTACTCATTATTATTTGAATTGATTTTTCAAAAATAACTATATACTTTAAAAATAAAAACAATGACAATAAAATCAAAAACTACTATAGATAATATATTTTTATATTTAACAAATCTCTCTTCTGTATAAAATTTCATTTTCCTCTTTTTCTATTATAAATTAAGTGTTTAGATTTTTCTAAACACTCTTTTAAATTTTATTAATATCTTTCATTTTTCTTATTGAAAATAATATCGATTGGACATCCTTCATATCAAAAATATTCTCTTAACTTGTTTTCAATATATCTTTGGTAAGAAAAATGAATTAAATCCGGATTATTTGAGAAAAATACAAATTTTTGGTGGTGCTTGACCGACTTGTGTTCCGTAATTAATTTTTACTGCTCTTCCTTTTCTTGTTGGTACTGGATTTTTGAGCTATCATTTCTCCTAAAATTTGATTCAATAAACCTGTGCTTATTTTTATGATATTCTTCATTTATAAATTTAGCTTGATCCAAAAATATGTTACAGTTCTTTTTCCTGTCAAGGCTGAAATAGTTACAACTGGTGCATAGTCCAAGAACGGCAAGTCTGCTCTAATTAAGTCTGTAAACTCTTTTTACTGAATTATTATCAATTAAGTCCCATTTGTTAATTGCAATAATTATTGGCTTTCTCTCATCATAAATCATTCCCGCAACTCTTTATCTTGATCTGTTAAAAGCTCTGCTCGCATCAAGCATTAATACACAAACATCTGCTCTTTTTATTGACTTCATCGCTCTTAACACTGAATAATATTCAATTGAATCTTCAATTTTTGATTTTCTTCATTCCCGCTGTATCAATTAATGTGTAAGTATCTCCATTATACTTTAAGCTTGAATCAATAGCATCTCTTGTCGTTCCTGCTATGTCACCTCACAATTGATCTTTCTTCATTTAATAATTTATTAACTAACGATGATTTACCTGCATTTGGTCTTCCTAGAATTGCAATAGAAAGTCCTTTTTCTTCATCTTTCATTTCTATCATCAAAGTTGATAATCTACTGCGTCAAGTAAATCCCCTAAATTTGATTTATGTTCTCCTGAAATTCCAATTACATCCTCAAAGCCTAATCCATAAAATTCAAAAATATTTTCGATCTTTCATATAATTATCTATTTTATTAACTGCAAGCACAACTTTTTATCTTTTTCTTCTTAAAACTGTCGCAACATCCTCATCAAGCCCCTGTTATTCCAGCTTTCCCATCTACTAAAAATATTACTACATCCGCTCATCTATCGCAACTCTGTGCTTGTTGTTTAATTTTTGTCATCATAAAGTCATTTGATCTTGGTTCAAGTCCTCCAGTATCTACTAATAAAAACTCTTTCCCTGACCATTCCATTTCTCTATAAAAGTCTCATCTCTAGTCACCCAGGCTCATCTTTTAACTATCGATAACCCTATCTCCAACTAATTTATTAAATAAAGTTGATTTTCCCACATTCGGTCTCCTGACGATTGCACTACTTGTTTCATTTTTACCTCCTAATTTTTAATACCACAGTATTATAAATTTTCTTTTATTATTTCACTTTATATCCTGTTAATTCTTTTAAATATATAATATTTCTATCTAAAAAGAAATTTTTTACATCTTTATTACAATTAGCTTATTCATCTCATTAAGTTTTTCTTCCAACTCATTTGTTGCCTTTAACCTCATAGTCACTCTATCTGAATAATTTTTATCAAATATTTCAATGTGATATTCTTTTTGATTTGCATTTAAAAACTTTCAACTTCCGATGTGTACTCATAGTCATAATCCACAATATACAACGCTTTTTCTACATAGTCAATTATCCTAGCTCCATTCACCGCAAGTTTTTGCCGTTTTTGCATAATTTCGTATAAGTCCACCAGCTCCCTAATTTTATACCTTTCAAAATATCTAGTTGCAACCAAAGCGACATTATAAACATCTAAAATATTTAAAAATTTCAGCCATAGGTTTCTGCTGCTATTACTAGGCTCCATCATCATTATATTTAAAATATTCTTGTCCATTTTCATAACACGATAAAGCGGCACATTATGTGTTGCAGTCGGATGCATTTCTTTTATATATAAACTTTTCAGCTCTAGATACTGTTGTAACAGGCTTTATATATCCAATAAATTTTGATCTTCATATTCGATAATTGTTTCTTTTTCTATTGTTTTCATTATTTTTACCTTTTATTTTGCTGAAAATATTTTATAAATTCTACTATTTTCTAATTTTTCAAGATTACTTTTTGATAAATTTTCTTCCAACGAATTATTTAACTCTAAAAATCGTATTGAAATTTAAAATTTCCATTTCTTTAAAATATTTAATAACATTTTCTGAAGTTTTTATATCATTAGCTATATTATCTAGATAATATTGTATCGCATCATTTATTTTTATTTTCTTTTTATATATTCCTAATTTCTCTAGTATGATACTTCAACTCATACTCATAATATATTTCATCTGTAACTATATTATTTTGGAGATTTTTCTTTCTTTATTTAATTCTTTTTAATATTTCTTTGCATTCTCCAATCATTATAATCTTTAGCTTTTGAAAGGTTATAATATTTTTGCAAAGCCAACTATTTTTATATTTACTAAATACGATTTCTTTATATTTATTTTCTTCAACTTTATTACCTGATATTTGATTGTAAATATATAACATAGTAATTTTTCTAAATCAAAAGGAATACTATTTATATAACTATCAAAAGCATATTTTCCTCTCAAAAATTTATTCTTTGAACTATTCGAAAAGTAATGTTCTAACAATTTATCAGCAATTATATAATTTCTATTATCTTTTCAATAATTCTTCCATTCTTTTTCATAATCTTGTGCTGCATTCATCCCTATTTTGTAACCTATTTCTTGTGATAATAGTTTCATCTATTATTTTTGATCTATACCTTTTTGATAAATTTATCTGTATTTTTCATTTTCAGTTAATGCAAATATTCCAAAAACTTGACATTAAAAATATTGTTAATCCTGCTAATTTTTCATGATAATCTAATATAATTTTATATAATTATATATTTTTCTCCTCACTATTAAATAATTTCGATTGGTATATTTACTCCTATTATTCTTAACGAATAAATTAAAATTTCACTAAAAATATTTGTAAATAATTCTGTATAAACAACACCAAAGACTATTATCATACCATATTTTTCTATTTTTATCGTAAAAATTTCTAACTTTATCATTCTCAAAAGCATGAACTATTCTTCCACCATCTAACGGTGTTATAGGAATTAAGTTGAATATTGCTAAAACTAAATTTATTATATAAGTGTAAATCAAAAAGTTTACAACTATACCTATCATTTCACTATCATTAAATAGTAAATATTTTAGTATTTTGTGGACTCTAAAACGCACTTTAACAATACTCCACTTATTAGCACAAAAATAAATTCACAATACTCCTGCAACTGCATACGTGCAAATCTCCCAAATCTATTTGGTTTTAATCTAGTACCATTTACTGGTACGGGTTATTTTGCCCAACCTACTACTTTGTTCCACTTAATAACAATAATAATGGTAAAACTCATCCCAGCTATACTCTAAATGTTTTAATGGATTTAAACTTGGGTCTTCCTTCTCTTGCCGTATCATCTCCAAACTTATAAGCTGCTACAACCATGAGCTACTTCATGAAAAGTCATCGAAATTACAAAAACAAGTAAAGAAATTACTAAATCCTGAAAATTGGCACCTGCAAATTTTTAAATGTATAATAATAATGATGCTAAAACAACAATTATTATTATTAATTTTAATTGTGTTTTTGTTTCAGGGACTCATATATCTCAAATTGACTATAATATAGAAATTTCATATTTCTCCTTTCTTTTACATCGTATTATTATATCATATGCTGCTTAAGAATTTTATCCATATAAGGTATATAGTAAATTATAACAAAATATATATTTACTTTAGGTACCTCAATTTGCACTAATGGAATTTTGATCCCAATAATATAAATCCTTCAAATGCACCATAAATAACTTTAGTTATAAAATGATAAAATTGGATTTATTTTATTCCTGTAAAATATTAACAAGTGTTACTCAACAATGTATTTACTAATATTGTCCCAATTGGAACCCAATTATATTAAGTAAAATGAAAATAAAGGTACTCAAAATAATATAAAATAAAGGAATGCTTGTTACCTGTATTATTAAACTGCACATACAGTCATTGCATACTTTCCTTTATAATTCCATCTTTCATTTTATCAAAATATCTTTTCAACATTTGATTTATTTTCAGGGCATATACATAAACTATTGCAATTGCTGCCATCATATAAGATAACCGCACAGAAATATCAAATATTGCGTATGGATTTAGAACTAAAATATTATGGCTAATGAAATATTTAATGATTTTACATCTTCTTCCAAATATACTCTTGCACTATCATCATAATACCCATTATATATGCACGTAAACTCTGGTGACATTCCAAACCATTCCACAATATACACTTAGTACAATCATCGCCAGTAAATACTTAGCTTTATAGTTTAAATTTACAATATCTATTAACTTTACACTCCTATTATAATCTGTTTACATGAGAACCTGAACATTACACGAAATGTGTGCTAGTGTCCTGTGTACTTAAATTTATCATTCATCGTTTTAGAAACTTTCAGCTTTGTCTCCTAAAATTGATGCCTCTGAAAAGCGCATATAAATTTTGCTCTATGTTATGAAAAGTTCATCAAATACTTTTAGTACATAACGCCCAAATTTGTTTAAAAATCCCACTTCTATAACCTCAATATTTTCCCTTCCATAGTATGAAATCCATTTTGAAATTACTTTTCTCACTCTAAACTTCACTGTATAATATCCATAATCTAAATTTTACTCATATACTATATGTTTCTAAATATTTATTTTCTATCACTCGTTCCAATTTTCCCATCAAACTTTACAACAATGTATGATCACCCTTTAATTCCTCGATACGTTATAAATTTATATAAAAATAGAATGATCATCCAATTTCCATTAAAAGTAACCCAAATATTTTAAATTTCCTTCTCTATTACAAATACTATAACTCTACCTTATAAATGAGTAAATATTCCCTTTATTTATATTTATCGGCTCGCCTTATAAATTCGCAATTATCGGATATTTTATTGCTGTTATAGTATTTGTTGAAATTCTATCATTTTTATTTCCTTCTTTATTCAAAAAGTAAAAATTGAAAACCCTTTTCAAAATTTCCATCCAATGTCGTTTTTCGTATAAAATCTTATCACTATTATTTGTCATATATGATAAATTGGGACTTATTTCATTTTATCAATTATTTCTTTTTCCCACTATTTTCATCTATAAAATAAACTTTATTTTCAGATATTTTAAAATCAAGTATATATTCTTTTATTTTCTTGTGATATTTTTGTATCTTTTCGTACAAATTGACTTATATTCCTCTTTGTATTGCGAAAATCTTGTTGTTGTTTTTATTTTTCATGCCTTGTAACAATTGAAAATAAAAATTACAAGAATTGAAATATAGACTAATACTTCAACTAATGAATCCTCTCATTTAATCCTCTCCTTTTATATTTAATGTTATTTTAACATAAAAATTAAATAAAATTCCATTTTTATTTTAAAAATTTTTATATTACAAAATAATCTTATCTACTAATCCATATACCCCTAATGTACTAAGAACGAAAGAACTAACATTCCTAATAATATGGCTATAAATGATTTTTATATCCATTTTAACAATGTCTGATATCAACGCCCCTGTCCAAGCTCCTGTCCCTGGTAAAGGTATTGCCACAAATATTAAAAGTCCCAAAAATTCTTTTTATTAGCAATATTTCCAGTTCTATTTAAGCTCTCTCTATTTTCTATTAATTTAGTTAATATTTCTCATAAACTCAAAAATTCTAACAATAAAAGTAATATAAACCAAACTGGTAGATATTTCCAATTATCGATATAAATAAAGGTTGTATACCATGGCAATCCTATTGCATACCCCACAGGTATACTCTCTAAGCTCTATTATAGGAAAGCATTGATATAAAATATTCCTATAATCTTTCCAATGTGTCTTCCAAAAATTGAAATTATCATCATTACAATTTTTATCTCCAATAGTTTCATTTATATAAATTTTCCTCTCATATATTATAAATATATTTATAAATTAATATACATTGTTTTACATTAACTATAAATTTAAAATATTTTATCTTTTCAAAATTAATTTATCTATGAAGTTATAAAACTTAATAAATTAAATAATTATTATTTTCTAACTTCATTTTATATTTTATTTTAACTACAAAAATAAAAATTTTATTTTTCAGCTATTAAAATTTCACTTTCTGTAGCTATATCAGCTATTAAATCAATATGCTCTTCATTTCAGTCAATTCCTTCTAAAATCAAGATTGTCTCAAATTTAAATTAGATGTTGGCTTTATATTATCTTGACTTAAAAATTATCTACTTTAGATTGATATAAATAAAGCCCCACAGCTACAGTTCCTATTCCAACAGCAGCTCCAATCAAATGTTCTTTTGTAATTTTGTTTTTAAAATCATAAAATCCTCCTACTAATTTTTATTTAAAATAATATATTTTTCATTACTATTATTTTCACCTTTCTAAAATATATGTTGTATTAAATCAGCAACATTTGTAATTGTATAATCATCTGAAACTTTAGAAGTATATTTATATTCATCATTAACTTTACTTATATATCTCATTATTTTAGATTTCTGAAAATTACCAATAAATGTCTACCAAATGTTGTAAGCCATACTATAAGTACTGAACTCAATTTATATTCATTAAAGAAATTTTAATTAAATAAAATGCTGTAATATTTCTATATCTATTGTTCCTTTATGTTTCAAGTCTTGTTTTATATGTTCTAAAAACTGAAAACTAAAGTTAAACTCATAGAAAAATACATTCATTGATTTTTGTAATTTTATATCCTTTTTATTCATCAATATATTTTAAAGATGAAATTAATATAGAACTAAGTGAATAAAGGTCAATGAAGATATCGGTTTATATATTGATTCTTCGATTATTTTAACTGGCAATAATTCATTTTCATTGATAAATCATTCCTACTCTATAAACTATTTCTTTGCGTTGTTATTTTCATTAAGATTAAAATGTAATATTAACGTATTTGTTATTTTATTATTATATCTTAATTCCAAATAATTTAAGTTATTTTTAAATTATTATAAAATTGTTTTGTATCTTTTATTGGAGTAAATAATTTTATCCTAACTCTATTAGGTAAACCGGTGTAAAACGGTTAAATTTAATCTCATATTTTTCTCCTAGTTACTTTTATTACCATATTTTAATATTTTTAACGAATTAGCTACTACTAAAACTGTATGTTGAATTGTAATACAGACGCACAGATTGGTGCTACGAATCTGTTGCTCCTAAAACTAAATGCAAAATGTATTCAATCCTATAAACTCATTGCAAAATTCTCTTTTTATTGTTTTAAGTGTATTTTGACAGTCCTATTATACTCGGAAACCACAACGGATTATCTTTGTGTTATTGTTATATCCGCAGCTCCCATTGCCATATCTGTACGAGTACTCCTAAAGCAATTCCTACATTTGCATATGATAATGTTGGTGCATCATTTACACCATCACCAATCATAACGAGACATTCGATCCCTCTCGATTGAAACTTAAGTATATGTTTTGCTTTATCTTCTGGGTAATAATTTGATTCATAACGATCTATAGACATTCTTGAAGCAATTATTTTCAGCTTGTTGTCTTAAATTTCGTTAATAACACAATATCGTCAAACTCCAAAACTTTCTAAGTCTATTTATTGCTGCTATTTCTCCTCGGTGGATCTTGAAACCCCAATACTAGTTCTACCAATTATCTATCTTTGAAATATATATTGCAATTTCACCTCTTGAAAATAAATACTATAGTTCATAATCAGATATGTCATTAAAAATAACATCTAACATAAATTTCTTTACTTCCAACTCTTATTACACCTATTATTTTCCTTTGGTAGCTTTAACTTCTACACCATACGACTTACAAAATGTTTTTGCTTACTATGTTTTGGTACTTCTATTCCTTTTCTTTACTATCATTAATTATAGCACTTACATCGGATGAGAAGATTGTTCTCTTCAGCTGCCGCTGCAAACCCAATCAATTCATTTCTGACATATTTTTACCGAACACTATTATACTTTGAATTTTAGGTCTTCCTGTCCTCATTGTCCCTCGTTTTATCAAATATAACTCGTATCAGCTTTTCGCCATTTGTTCTATGAAATTACTTCCTTTAACTAAAATACCATTTTTCGCTGCTGTATTTATTGTCGAAGAAAAAGGAACTGCTGTTGATAATCTTATTCCACAAGAATAATCAATAACAAGCATACTAATGCTTTTCTAAAATCTCTTGTTGTCATATAAAACTATACTAGCTAAAATAAAATTCAATGGAATTAATTGTGCTGAAAATAAATCTGCATAATTTTGTATATCTGCTTTATTTGAATTTGCATCTTCTACAAGTTTTATTATTCTTGGAAACAGTTCTATCATCTCCAATAGCTAAAATACTAATATTTCCATTTTTACTATCGTTCCAGCATATACTTCATCATCAACCGTTTTCTTAACTGGCATATATTCTCCAGTAATAGAAGATTGATCTATTAAAAGCACTACCCTTTAAAAATTGTTCCATCAACACTTATTTTTCTCCTGTATTTACAAA
>BNJV01001465.1_pt1 | contig 86081 bp, 93 predicted proteins | sample 8540591 | NCBI WGS metagenome assembly BNJV01 (sample SAMD00202457, study PRJDB9452) | human saliva metagenome | host: Homo sapiens
CGTCCTCTTCGTGTCCGGGCGTGATCAGGGCCCTGGGGAACCGATGTGAGCGTGGAAGCGGCCCGGCTGGTGGTCTCGTGCAGGGCGGCGGAAGCGAGTGCAGCAGCCGGGCGGGCCCGGGAGGCCCGGCCGTGAGCGCTGGACCGAGAGGGTGCAGGACGGAACGCATGGCCGGATCCTGGCCCCGCACCGTCCGCCAGCCAGCATATGGGAAGGTCGTGTCCGAGTTTATGGCCTCGACGGTAGGGTGGGTCCATGCCCGAGACAGACGCCACCTCAACCGACTTCGCATCCACCCCTTGGCTCGCGCCGCCGAGGTCCCCGGTCCCGGAGGCCGATGTGCTCGCCGGTCGATTCCCTTGACCGCCAACCCATCACCCGTCGCTGAGGATGAACGGGCGGCAGTCCTGGCAGGGTCTCCACTTCGGTGACTTCTTCACCGACCACATGGCTCACGCCCGCTGGAGGCAGGGTGAGGGATGGGGTGACTACGGCGTCGTTCCCTACGGCAGTCTCAGCCTGTCCCCGGCCGCCGCTGTGCTCCACTACGGCCAGGAGATCTTCGAGGGCATCAAGGCCTACCGGCACAAGGACGGATCGGTGTGGACCTTCCGTCCCCGCTACAACGCGGCGCGCCTCAACGCCTCCGCCCGGCGCATGGCTCTGCCCGAGCTGGCGGAGGAGGACTTCGTGGCCTCCCTGGTGGATCTGGTGCGTGCCGACGCCGCCTGGGTGCCCTCGGGTGAGGCGAGGTCCCTCTATCTGCGTCCTTTCGCCTTCGCCTCCGAGGGCCTTCCTCGGCGTCCGTCCCTCCGCCGTGGTCGACTACTACGTCATCGCCTCGCCGGCGGGCTCCTACTTCCCCCACGGCCTCGAGCCCGTCTCCATCTGGGTGACCACCGAGTACCACCGAGCCGGACGTGGAGGAACAGGGGCGGCCAAGACCGGGGGCAACTACGCCTCCTCCCTGCTTCCTCAGCAGGAGGCCTGCAGCAGGGCTGCGACCAGGTTTGCTTCCTCGATGACATCTCGCAGAAGAACATCGAGGAGCTCGGTGGCATGAACATCATGGTCGTCGATGCCGAGGGGACTGTGCATACGCCGCGTCTGACCGGGACGATCGCTCGAGGGCTCCACCCGCAGTGCCATCATCCGCCTGCTGCGCGACTCCGGGCGGAGCGTCGTCGAGGACACCATCAGCCTCCAGGGGCTGCTCGCGGACATCGAGTCGGGCCGGGTCAGTGAGGTCTTCGCCTGCGGAACCGCTGCCGTCGTCGTGCCTCTTGGGCGTCTCAAGGGCGAGGGGTTCGACGCCCGTATCGAGGCAGTGAGGTCACCCAGCAGATCCACGACCGGCTCACCGCCATTCAGTCCGGCCGCGCCGAGGACCCCTACGGGTGGATGTACCAGCTCGTGCCTCCTCGTTCATAGAATCACTGACGATATTCTTCTGATCGCCCAGAAAGATATTCTGGACGTGACATGGAATGGTGACGGGGAGATTGCATGGGTCTCAGTTGCATCTCATTTCACGAGTGATTTGCCCGGAATTCCTAAAACAAGGGGTTCCGGGTAAAACGCTTGAGAAAGATGTGATGCCATTAGCCCATGACGCAGTCCCTCCTACCAGAACCTGGAAGCACCCCGATTGATAAGGGTGATGCCGGACCAGCCTCATCAGAGGCTGAAACGACCTCAGTGCGCGGCGTGCGCAGTGCTCGACGCCGTCCCGGACGAGGATGGAGGATCGCCCTCCTCAGTGTCCTGGCGATCTTCCTGGTTCTGACCCTGGCCACAGGAGGCCTCGCTCTGTGGGTGCGCCACTCCATTGCCTCCGGCATTGAGACCATCGCCGATCCCTTCGCGGGTATTGCCACGCGTGCCCCGCAGCAGAAGGTGGCGGCCGGCCAGGAACCGGCCGTCAACATCCTGGTCCTGGGGACCGACTCGCGCACCTCCGCCTCTGACCCTTCCCAGTGGCAGGAGGGGGCCCAGCGCACGGACGCGATCATGATCGTTCAGGTCAGCGGTGACAGGAAGACTGTCTCGGTCATGTCGATCCCCCGTGACTCATGGGTGGAGATCCCCGGTCATGGCCAGGGCAAGATCAACGCCGCCTACTCCTACGGGGGCCCCTCGCTGACGATCCACACCGTGGAGAACCTCACTGGCATCCGCATCGACCACTTCGCAGTGGCGAACTTCGAGTCCTTCGTCGCGCTGACCGATGACATCGGCGGGGTGCGGGTCAACCTCAAGACGCCTCAGAGCCTCGCCGGCAAGGGAAATTCGGTACTGGTGCTCAGGTACTCAACGGGCAACAGGCCCTGGCCTACACCCGCGAGCGCTCCTCCCTCCCGGGCGGGGACCTCGACCGCGTCAGGCGTCAGCAGACCTGGATGCGCTCCATCGTGAGCAGTGTCCTGACCAACGGCACCCTGAGCAGCCCCACAGCGCTGTACTCGTTCCTCAAGACCGCCTCACGGACAGTCGCCGTGGACGAGTCCTTCACTCTCAACCAGATGCAGTCCCTGGCCCTGGAGACGCGTCACCTTCACAGCAACGACATGAAGTTCATGACTGTACCGACTGCCGGTACGGGAACCTCAGTGGACGGGCAGTCCATCGTCAAGCTCGACTCCGATGCGGACGCCCCCTTGTTCAAGGCCTTCGCCGAGGACCGGGTGAGCGCCTATCTCGCCGAGCACCCCGACGCCGTCGAGCTGCTTCCCGCCACGGTGAACTAGGGATGAGGACTCGTGACGCACGACGCAGCGTCCCGGGGGAGTGCCTCACGGGACGCTCACAGACGCATGCACGACTCATGACTGACGCTGCTGAAGTAGAAGTAGTCGACGTCGCGGTCATCGGGCTGGGGTACATCGGCCTGCCCACGGCCGCGGTCCTGGCCCGTGCCGGGCTCGACGTCGTCGGGGTGGACCGTGTCCGGGAACGTGTCGAGGCCGTCAACCGTGGAGAGCTTCCCTTCCTCGAGGAGGGGCTGGCCACCGTGCTGGCCCAGCAGGTCGAGGCCGGCCGCCTGCGCGCCCAGACGGCGACGCCGTCGGCACGGACCTACATCATCGCGGTGCCGACCCCGTCGACGGGCCGGGACCACGTGGCCGATCTGTCTCTGGTGGAGGCCGCCACCAGGCAGATCGTCCCTCGTCTGACCGGGGGAGAGCTCATTGTCCTGGAGTCGACCTGCCCGCCCGGCACCACTCGCGCCCTGGCCGAGACGATCGGCTCGATGCGCCCGGACCTGTCAACGGACGGCAGCGGCTCACGGCCCCAGGTGTACCTGTCCTACTGCCCCGAACGCGTGCTGCCCGGCCGCATCATGACCGAGATGGTGACCAACTCCCGGGTCATCGGCGGCTTGACCCCCCAGGCCGGCGACCTGGCCCGAGACCTGTACGCCACCTTCTGCCGGGGTGACCTGGTCCTGACCGACGCCACCACCGCCGAGATGACCAAGCTGACGGAGAACTCCTTTCGCGATCTCAACATCGCCTTCGCCAATGAGCTGGCCCTCGTCTGCGAGCGGGTCGGGGTGGACGTCTGGGAGCTCATCGACCTGGCCAACCGCCATCCGCGGGTGAGCATTCTGCAGCCGGGCCCCGGGGTGGGCGGCCACTGCATCGCCGTGGACCCCTGGTTCCTGGTGTCCTGCGCTTCCGAGGATGCCCGGCTCATCCGTACGGCCCGCCAGGTCAACGACTCCCGGCCGGCCCACTACGTCGGGCGCATTCTCCAGGCGCTGGAAGGAGTGGCCTCGCCGACCGTGGCGGTGCTCGGCCTGACCTTCAAGGCCGACGTCGACGATCTGCGCCAGTCGCCCGCGCTCGCGATCACCGAGCAGGTGGCCGCTGCGGCGCCCCACGCCCGGGTCCTGGTGGCCGAGCCGCACGCCGGCGCGCTTCCACCGTCCCTGGCGCGGTGGGACAACGTTCGACTGACCGGGTGCCGGCAGGCCGTCGACCAGGCCGATGTCGTGGCGCTGCTGGTCAGCCACCAGGAGTTCGCCGATCTCGATCCGCTCCAGCTCGAGGGGCGCAGAGTCATCGACGCCACGGGGCTCTGGCGCTGCCGCGCTCCCCGACCGGCGGGTTAGAAGGACATGGGTGGTCGGCGTCTCAGACGTCTCATTGGTGCGGCTCTGCGCAGGGTGCACCGGCCCCGGCTCAGCGTCATCGTCAGGGCGGCGGGGGCCGGCCCTCACCTGGAAGGGGCCGTCCGATCCGTGCTCAACCAGTCCTTCAAGGACCTGGAGGTCCTGGTCGTCGTGGGGCCGGGGGCGATGCGCAGTGCACTGGAGAGCAGGTGGCTAGTCGCCTGTCCGCCAGGGACCGGCGCGTCCGGCTCGTGCCCCGCGGCCTGGGCGGTGACTCGAGTGACTGGCTGGATGTCGCCCTGAAGCGAGCCAGGGGAAGCCTGGTCACCGTCGTCGACGGCGGTGACGGACTGATCGCCGGTGCCTGCCAGTTGATGATTCAGTGCCTGGAGCGGTCCGGCTCTGAGGCCGTCGTCGCGCGCTCGCGGTCCTTGACGCCAGCAGCCGGGGACGGGCCGAGGACGGGACCGTCCAGCGTGACCCGCCTCGCACAGCCACTGGCCCAGGTGCCCGGGGCGGTCGAGGACCTGGTGGCCGGCGCGGTCATCGCCCGCCGAGAACTGTGGACACCACCGAGGAGGCTCGTTGCGCTCCCCACCCCTGCGATGTCTCTACCCGCCAGGACCCTTGCGGTGCTTCGTCGTGCAACCCGCATTGACGTGCTGGATGAGGAGGTCTACACCTGGCGCGCCGGATCGGAGGCTCGTGGCCCCGGTGCGAACACTGATCCCGGCGCCCTCCTGGCGCAGGTGGATGCCCTGGTGCGGCTGGCTGCTGACGCGCCGGAGGCGGTGCGGCAGCAACTGGTCGCCGAACGCCTGAACCGGGACCTGGTTCTTCTGGCTGAGCGCGCCCACCGGGAGGGACCTGAGTTCGCCGACTGCCTCCGCCGCACCGCGAGGAGGGCGCTTGGAGATGCTGAGGACTCCGTGTGGGAGTCGACCGCGCTTCTCGATCGACTCGTGCTGTGGCTCCTCATCCAGGACGATCCGGCCAGTGCCGTGGAGCTTGAGGAGCTGGTCGGTCGGCGTTGCGAGGACCTGAGCCACCTTCCCCTGACCATTGAGGCAGGGGCGCTGCGACCCGAGCGGCGCTTCCTGGAAGAGCTCACGGTGACCAGTCGGCTCACCCAGGTCCGAGACGTCGACCTGAGACTGCACGTCAGTATCGACTCGGCGCGCTGGGGCGGCCCCAGGACCCTGGAGGTGCGCGGCAGCGCCTGGGTCCGGGGAGTCGACCCGAGCCTGATCGACCGCCCGATCGTTGAGGTGGTCGACGAGGGCCGGGAGAGTTCGAGGACACGGCGAGGTGGATCGCTGCGAGGCGCCCCGGGCCGACCTGGAGGCCGGCGACCCGTGGCGCTCCTACCTGTCCTCGGGGATCGTGGTGCGTCTGCAGCTCGAACCGGGACGCTCCGTCTGGTTCCGGGTGGTGACCCGCGTGGCGGGGCGACGGGTGTGGGCATGGATGCCGCAACCGGCCGGCTCCAGCAGGTGGCGCCCGGCACCGCCGGAGCCCTGGGATGCGCCTGGCGGTGCGCAGTCAACGGGGGCTGCTCCAGGCCGCTCCGGTGGAGAGCGGGGGCCCGGGGAGCGCGCTGCTGCCCAGTAGCCCGATCGGCGTCGTGCTCCTCGCTGCACGCCTGGACATCGACGCAACGCTGATGCTGAGCGGAACGGTGACGGGGGCCCCGGCGAGGCTGAACATTGTCCTTGGCGACAGTGCTGGAAACAGCGGCCCGATGACCGTATCCGCCGATCTGGCATCGGATGGCGGGTGGTCGGCGAGTATTGACCTGGTCGATCCCGACGTCGAGCTGGGGACTCACCCGATGAGCTGGAGCGCCGCGTCGCAGGACGAGCCCGACCGCTGCACTGAGGGTGCCTGTCTGGCAGGGGAGGGATCGACGGTCCCGCCATCGAGGTTCCCGTCGCCCCAGCGCCCACCGGCTCCGCGGTGGCACCCGACGGCACCTCCTTCCCGGCGGGCTCCGGGCGCCCGCGCGTCTCGCGCGGATCATCACCCGTCGGAACGGCTCCGTGGCTGTGGCCGTCATCCCCCCGCTGACGCCTCAGGAGCGCTCGCGACGGGGGCATCGGCTCCTCATTGAGCGTGAGCCCAAGGCCCTGAGAGCGGGAGTCTTCCTGGAGTCCTTCGGCGGGCGCAGCGGGGGAGACAATCCGGCCGCGATATGCGAGGACCTGGCGGCTCACGGCATCACCGCGACCCTGTGGTGGTCGGTCGTCGACGGGACGGTTCCAGTGCCGTCGGGTGCGCGCCCCGTCATCGTCGGATCACAGGAATGGGTGGAGGCGCTGCGCACCTCACGGGTCATCGTCACCAACGACCACCTTCCCTCCTGGTTCTCCAAGCGTGAGGGGCAGCACCTGCTCCAGACCTGGCACGGCACTCCGATCAAGAAGCTGCTGCACGACGCCCCACGAACCGTCACTCTGAGATACCGGCGCCTCATGGCCCGCCAGGTTCCCCAGTGGGACCTGCTGCTCGCCCAGACCCCGCAAGCCGGCAGGCGTCTTCAGCGGGCGCTGGGATACCACGGGTCAGGTCCGGGTGGGGGAGTACCCCCGAAACGTGAGGGCTCCTCAGGGGGCTCTGAAGTGAGGCAACGGGTGCGCCACGAGCTCGGTATCGGTCAGGAGCAGCCGGTCATCCTCTACGCCCCCGACCTGGCGGGAGAGCCTGCGGCCTGACAAGCGCGCAGTCGACTGCGGTACCGCGGGCGGGCCAGGGCCGGCGAGGGGGCGTTGGATGGGGAGCACCTGGCTGATCGTCTCGGCGTGGTGGTCCTCATGCGCAGCCACCACATGAACCGGGCAGGCCGTGTCCCAGGGGCGATCGATGTCAGCGGGTACCCGAGTGTCGAGGAGCTCATGGTGGCGGCCGACATCCTGGTCTCGGACTACTCCAGCATCTTCTTCGACTTCGCTCTCACCGGGAAGCCGGCAGTGGCCTACGTACCCGACCTGACCTTCTACCGCGATGTCGAGAGGGGTCTGTACGGTCGCTGGCCCCTCGAATCAGGGCTGCCCGTCGCCGTCGACCACGACGGGCTCACCTCCCACCTGCACAGGGTCCTGGGCGGTATCGACGCCGCGGGGGGCCGCTGCGCACCGCCGGAGGTGGATCCCGTACCGATCCTGGACAACCTTGCGTGGATCCGTGGATGGGTCACTCGTTTCCTGAGCTGATAAGCGACCGGAAGGGCGGATGAACCGCACCTCTCAAAAAGAACTGGAAAGAATAATTGTGACGAGCGTGAGGGTGCTCAGAAAAGGTGGGGCAGGCCTCTCTGTGATTTTCAACAGCGAACATCGCATATTTTCAGTGATATATCGGTATGGCATCGATTCTATGAAATCTTCGATGTCGGTTCGGAGGGTGGGGAATACTCACGGTGGTTTGTCCAGGGTGTTGTGGTGGGCGAGCCTCGGAGATTCAATCAGGAAGTGACCTCATGAAGCGCGTGATCACCTATGGCACATATGACCTGCTCCACTATGGTCATATTGCGTTGCTGAGCGTGCGCGAGCGCTCGGAGACTTTCTGGTGGTGGCGCTGTCCAGCGATGAGTTCAATGCCGGAAAGGGTAAGCAGGCGTACTTCTCCTACGAGGAGCGCAAGGTGATGCTCGAGGCCATCCGGTACGTCGACCTCGTGGTGCCCGAGCTGACCTGGGGACAGAAGACCGAGGACGTCGCCAGGTACGGTATCGACGTCTTCGTCATGGGGGACGACTGGAGCGGTGAGTTCGACGATCAGCTGGAAGGGCTGTGCGAGGTCGTCTACCTTCCTCGGACTCCAGAGGTCTCGACGACTCGAATCAAGAGTGATATGCGCCTGGGCTGACTGGTGTGCTTTGAATCGGGGTGTCGCATGAGGTGAAGCGGGCCTCCGAGTTGGAGGCCGGAGTGAGTCTCGCTGTGTGGCGCGTCAGCAAGCGCTGATTTTAATCCATAGAATGTTTTTAATGAAATAAAGGCGATTATCATGACCAAGGATGCTGTCCTCAGGAAGATGGGGCGCGTCGTTTCCGGCCGTTTGCAGCTGCCGGCCGCCACCAGGCTGGTGCGCTATGCCGCTGCCAGGGAGTATGAGGACGGCAACCTGGCGGAGGCCAGGCGCCTGTATGAAAAACTCTCTGAGGGTGCTCAGGACACTGCCACCCGGCTGCGCCTAGGGGTCATCGCCGAGCGTCAGGAGCGGTTCGAGGCCGCTCTGAGAACCTATACCGAGGTGGCCGACCATGACCCCGCCTGCGGAGAGGCCTTCTACCGTGCCGGCTGCCTCCTCAAACGGCAAGACGATCCAGAGGCGGCCTTCGTCTTCTTCTCGCGTGCCCCTCTCCTCAGGGAGTGCGAGACCGACGCTACTCGGAGCGCCTGCTCGCCTGCCTGCCTGCGAGCACCCCGCAGTGGCAGCGTCTGGAGGTTCTGCTCTCCGGTCTGCCCGAGCACGAGAACGACGCCGCCTGGCTGCGCAAGCTCCTTCAGTCTCAGCTCCACATGGGCTTGAACGGGCCTGCCAGGTGCACCCTGGATGCCCTGGCCAGCGTTGATCGGCTCAGCGCGCACGAGCTCTTCGAACAGGGGTCATCGCTCACCGTGACGGTGATCGGGCCTGCGCCACTGCCAGCTTCGCGGCCGCTTGTGAGGCTGCCGGCGGCAAGGCGCGCAGCAAGGGGCCGGCCCAGTTCGCATGCTCCCGGGGCGACTGGAGGCTGGCGTCCGAGCTCTTCGAGATCTACCCGGGAGAGGGCTTGTCCAGGGGGGAGCTGGCCTATGAGCTGGCCTACTGCCTGGACCGTCTGCGTGAGCACGAGCGAGCGCAGGGGCAGTACGCCCTGGCCGCCTCGCTGGATACGGGGAACGGGAACACCCTTTACAAGCTGGGGCTCGCCTCGGAACGCATTGGCGACCTGCTCACCGCGGAGCGCTCCTACCAGGAGGCCCTGCGGACGCTCAAGAAGCCCGCACGCAGCTGGTGGAACTATCGCCGTGGGGTCTGTCTGGCGAGACTGGGACGCCACGCCGAGGCGCTGGACTCCTTCTGGTCCTACCTGGGGCCGGCCCCGCGCGGGCTGGCATCGGTGTCGCAGCAACCGGCCAGTACGGGCTTCCTCGAGCTCGTTCGCGCTAAGAGCACACCACCGCCTCGGCAGCGGCCGGAGGATCTTGTCGAGTCCACCATCGGCGAGATCATGCTGGGGCTTCATGAGGATCTCAGGACCCACGGCGGTACGGAGGGTCCCGGCACCGGTATGGAGATCCCGCCCGCCGTGGCGCGCACGGCGGCTCAGTCCATCCGCCGCATTCTCCCTCTGGTTCTCAAGGGGGACCGGAACCACCGCCTGGTCCTGGCCCAGCTGGCCCAGGACGCCGGGCAGGTGGAGCTCGCCTGCGAGATCCTCGAGCAGGCCGAGGAGTTCGGCTGCAGGACGGGCTGGATCCCGCGGGCCTATGGGCGCACCGCGGGAGCTGCTCGCAACATCCGCTACGCCGAGGCCCTGGAGGCCTTCCCGTCAGCCCCCACCTGGTGCTGTGGGAGTCCAACCACGGAGCCTCGATCGGTTGCCACCCTCTGGCCGTCTTCCGCTGGATGGTGGACCGGCCGGAGTACTCCCACCTGCTCCATGTCTGGGCCGTCAACGACCTGGGCGCCATCCCGCCTGACCTGCTGGGGCGTCGCAACGTCGTCTTCGTCCCCCTGCACAGCACCGAGTACATGCAGTACCTCGCCACCGCCGGGTACCTCGTCAACAACGTCTCCTTCGCCCCCTACTTCGTGCGCCGTCGCGAGCAGCGCTACCTCAACACCTGGCACGGCACCCCCTTCAAGACCCTGGGGCGATCAATGCGGGGCGGTCTGCTCGACTACGAGAACCTGCAGCGCAACTTCCAGCTGAGCACCACGCTCATGGCACCCAACGAGCTCACCCGATGGGCCCTCATCGAGGACCATGATCTGCTCGACGTCTACCGGGGCCGCACCATCATCACCGGCTCCCCCCGTCTGGACACCTCGCTGACGATGAGCCAGGAGGACCGCAAGGCGCTTCGAGGCCGCCTGGGAATGGCCGAGGGGGACGAGCGCCGTCTGGTCCTGTTCGCCCCCACCTGGCGCGGCGGAGTCAGCAAGCGGGAGCTGGACCGTGAGGCCCTGGTCGCCGACCTGACCGCCATGGCCTCCCGTGACGACGTGCTTGTGGTCTACCGCGCCCACCGCCTCTCCGAGAAGCTGTTGGCCGACGTCGATCTGCCGGTGAGCGTCGTGCCCAAGGACATCGACACCAATGAGCTGCTGGCCGCCGTCGACGTCCTGGTGACCGACTACTCCTCGATCCTCTTCGACTTCCTCCCCCAGAAGCGCCCCATCGTGCTCTACATGCATGACATCGAGGAGTACCGGGCCGAGCGGGGCCTGTACCTCGATCCCGCGGAGGTCCCCGGCCTGGCCTGCTACGAGCGCGCCGAGCTGGCCTCAGCCATCGGGCGTGCCCTGGCCGGGGAGGGGGTCGCGGCCCGGGATGCCCTCGCCCGGTACTGTCCCTACGAGGACGGGTGGGCCTCGGCGCGCCTGGCCCGATTCTTCTTCGACGACGACCTCGACCACGGACAGCGGGCTGTCATGCGGGACCACGCACGTGACTCCCGCAGCCGGCTGTGGCGCCCGTAAACGCCGGACACTCCTGTTCCACGCCTCCACGATCCCCAACGGGATCGCCTCTGCCCTCCTGGCGCTCCTGGAGGCGCTTGACCCGGAGCTCTACTCGGTGAACCTCATCGTCGAGCCCTCCGTCCTGCGCAGCAACGAGGACCGTCAGGAGATCTTCCGGCGCCTGCCCCGCCACGTCCATGTCATCTGCAAGCCCGGTGCCGCGCCCTGGCGGATCCACGAACGGGCCTGCGTCAACGACTTCGCCCGCCACCCCGAGGCCTACGTCTCGCAGAGCTTCTGGGACTGCTACTGGGCGTACTACGAGCGCGAGACGCGTCGCATCCTGGGCGACTTCGTGCCCGACGCCGCCATCGAGTACGACGGCTACGCCGAGACCTGGGTGTCGCTCATCGCGGCCTGGGGGCGTCGAGGATCGCGCACCTCCTGCTACCAGCACAACCAGATGGACAACGAGTACCGGGACAAGTACCCCAATCTCAGGCGCGTCTTCACCCTGTACGGCGATGTCGACGCCGTCGTCGCCGTCAGCCCGGGCCTGGCCCGCCACAACCGCACCGGGCTGGCCGGTCTGGGCATTGATCTCTCCCAGCGCCAGCTCTCGGCCCGCAACCTCCTCGACGTCGAGCGGGTGCGCCTCGGGGCGCAGGCGCCCGCCCCCGACGCCTTCACCGAGCTGAAGAACGAGCACGACATCGTCCTTGCCACCATGGGGCGGATGTCGATGGAGAAGAACCAGGCGGCTCTCATCGAGGCGCTCGCCCTTCTGCGCAAGCAGGACGTCGTCGAGAACGGCGCTGAAGGTGACGGGGCTCATGGCCTGAGTGTCGGCCTGGCGATCGTCGGATCCGGGGTGCTCGAGGGGACGCTGCGAGGCCGGATCGACTCCCTGGGCCTGTCCGGGCACGTCGTGCTGCTGGGACAGATGGACAACCCGTTCCCGGTCCTTGAGGGAGCCGACCTGTTCGTCCTGCCGTCCTTGCACGAGGGGCAACCGGTCACTCTGCTGGAGGCGATGACACTGGGAACCGGAGTCGTGGCCTCCGACCTTCCGGGCAACCGGGAGCTGGTCGCCCTCGGTTACGGAGTTCTGAGCGGGACCTCACCCCACGACATCGCCCAGGCGATCCGCACGGCACTGGCCGACCCCCGACTCGCCCACGGAGACTTTGACGTCAAGGAGCACAACGCGCGTTCACTGCGGGACACTCTCGATGCGATACTCGGTCCCGACGCGCACCATCAGCGTCCCAAGGGGAAGGCGGCGTCCACAAGGAGGCGGCGCAGGCGTGCGGCCTCGCGAAAGGCGCCCGTATGACGCCTCGGACGGCCCTCGAGCTGCGGCGCGCACTGTGGCACCTGCGCCACTCCGGGCTGACGGGGCTGCGTGAGCACCTGCGCCGTCGTCGGGCGACGGCCTGGGCCCGCCCCCGCCGGTGGGCCTCCGGGCGACGGCACCAGACCCTCCTGCCGGACTGGCCCCTGCCCTCACCGCAGGAGACCGGACCTCGCCACGACGTCACCGTCGGGCTGATCGCCGATGAGTTCACTGCGCTCGCCCTGCGCTACGAGTGGCGCTCCGTGCCCTTGACGCCCACCGGCTGGCGCGAGCAGATTGAGCAGAGCCCCATCGACCTGCTCTTCGTGGAGTCCGCCTGGCACGGCAACGACGACGCCTGGCGCTTCCAGGTCATCGGCTCCCAGGGGCCCTCGGGTCACCTGAGAGAGATGGTCACCGCGCTGCGAGAGCGAGGAGTGCCGACGGTCTTCTGGAACAAGGAGGATCCCGCCCACTACGACGAGGCCATTGCGACTGCGGGCCTGTTCGACTGGGTCTTCACCACCGATGAGGCGATGGTGGGGCGTTACCGGAGCGACCTGGGACATGACCGCATCGGGGTCCTGCCCTTCGCCGCCCAGCCCGCGATCCACAACCCGATCCGCCTGCTGGACGATGCGGGTCGCCCCGCACCCCTGAGGGATGTCGCCTTCGCCGGCACCTACTTCGCCCACAAGTACCCCGAGCGACGCGCGCAGATGGAGATCGTCCTGGGCGGCGCCCTCGACGCGTCGGCTCGACTTCCCCGCGGGCTGGACATCTTCTCCCGGTACCTCGATGGCGATGACACCTACCAGTTCCCGCCTCCCTGGGACTCGCACGTGCGCGGCAGCCTCACCTACACACAGATGCTCAGCGCCTACCGCGCCTACGGCGTCTTCCTCAACGTCAGCTCCGTGGTGGACAGCCCGTCCATGCTTCCGCGCCGCGTCATCGAGGTCCTGGCCTGCGGCACTCCTGTGGTGAGCACCCCGACGCCGGCCACCGACCGCCTCCTGCCCGCCGGAACCCTGGCCAAGGTCTCTGACCGCGCTCAGGCCGGGCACACCGTGCGCGCGCTCGTGACCAATCCCGGCCCTCGGGGACTACATGACCTACCTGGCACAACGTGAGATCTGGGGCCATCACACCTACAGCCACCGCGTGGAGACCGTGCTGCGAGCCGTCGGCATGGGGGAGAGGGCGCGACGCCGGCCCACCGTCGCACCCCTGGTGTCCACCATCCGGCCCGAGCAGGTCGACCACGTCCTTCAGACCCTGGCCGGCCAGCAGCAGGTGACGATGGCGCCGGTCATCCTCACCCACGGCTTCACGGCCCGCGCCAGCAGCAGGGCCCGCGCCCGCGAGCTGGGCCTTGAGATCGACTGGGTCACAGCGGGGACCAGTACTCCTTTAGGAGCCTGCTACAACCTCATGCTCTCGCGGGTCGAGGCCGACTACATCGCCAAGATGGACGACGACGACCTCTACGGCGATCACTACCTCTTCGAGTCCCTCGCGGCGGCCGACTACGCCAGGGCCGACGTCGTCGGCAAGCACGCCCACTACCTGCACCTGTCGGGACCGGACCTGACGGTGCTGCGCTTCGCCGACTGGGAGCACCGCTATACGACTTTCGTCTCCGGACCGACCCTGGTGGCTCGTACGGACTTGGTGCGCGATATCACTTTTCCCGAGACGACCACCGGTGAGGACACCGGTTTCCTCAATGACTGCAACCGTGCCGGGGCTCGTATCTACTCGGCCTCCCGATTCGGTTTCGTCCAGCGACGTGGGACGACTTTCGGACACACCTGGGACATCTCCAACGCAGAGGTGCTGGCTACGTCCACCATTAGTCATTGGGGACCGCCCCACGAAATGGAGATGCCCACCTCATGAACGCCCGCAGCACCGAGACCTTGCACGTCGTCATCATCGGTTCCGCAGGTGATCAGGACACGCTTGACTCCCTTCACCAGGACCGGCCCGAAGGCGGGATCGTCCCCATCGGGTGCCCTGATCCGGCGGTTCTGGACCAGGTCCTCCGCCCCCTGGCCGCAGGGACCCGGGTTCTGTTCCTCAGGGCAGGAGACCTGCTCGAGCCCGGCTATCTCACCTCATTGGCTCAGCGCGGCCCGGGTGAGACCGTCGTGCTCACCCCCGACCGTGACCATCCGCCCCGACGGCGCCCGGGACGAGCGGCTGCAATGGCGCTTCAAGCACGGCAGCCGCAGCGCCGACCTGGCCGCTGAGCCCCACATCTTCCCCGACACCATGAGCGGGTGGTGCTCACCATCCCCCGCCACGGTCTGCAGGGACTGGGGCGGCTCAGGGAGCCCTCCACGGCGTGGACAGTGCCGTCGGTGCTGAGGGGCACCGTCGATGATGACGAGAACATCGGCCTGAGCGGACTCATCGCCCACGTCGTGGCCACCGGCAACCAGGTGGGACTCCACGACGGCCCGGCCGTTATCCGCCACGCCCCCAGGCCTCCCGGCCCCTGGGGAAGGATCAGCCACTACCGCCACCTGCTGGGTGCCGTGCTGCCGGCGTGGCTGCAGGCCGACTGCCCCCTGCCCGCCTGGGTCCACCAGCTCATCATTCACCGCCTCATCCAGGTCACCGACGCCGACCGCGGGCTGCGCTACCCCTCGGCCGGGCTCACAGCTGCCGAGCGCGCCGAGGTGGCCCAGCTTCTGCGCGCCGTCACCCGGCGCGTCCCCGCCTCCCAGATCGAGGCGTACTGCTCCACGCCGCTGGCCGTGGGGCGTCGCACCGCCCTGGTCGCCATGACCGCAGGCCCCATGCCCGCCCCGATCCTGCCCTCGGGACGCAGGTTCCGCAGCGACCAGAAGGCCACCTACTTCTACACCGGTGACATGCCCCAGGAGCAGTGGAAGGTGGATGGCGCCTGGGCCCAGCCGACCTGCGCCAAGACGGTCGATCACCGCTACTTCGACGACGTGGTCCTCCGCGAGCGCATCGTCTGGTTGCCCAAGGGAGGATCACCGCCGTCATCAACGGTCAGGAGCTCCCGGTGGCCCCCTACCGGGGCGACCCCAGGCCGCCTGAGACGATCCCCGGTCGAGGCCGCCAGGGAGCGTCCTCACCCGGGCTGCGTCGGCGCCTGGCCCGGCTTTTCGGTCCCAGCGGCCATCAGGAGCACCGGCAGGCCAGTGGCACGTCACCGGACCCGGACGCCTTCTCCGGGGTGTCCTCCTCGGCGCCCTCGCCGTACACCGCCTCGTCCCCCTCCGACTGGCCCCGCACCTGGCTCTACATGGACCGCCACGACAGCGCCGGCGACAACGCCGAGCCGCTGTACCGCTATGCCCGCACCCACGCGCCCAGCGTCCGGCACATCTTCGTCCTCGAACGCAGCTGCCCGGACTGGGAACGCCTCGCACAGGACGGCTTCGTCCTCCTGGACCCGACCGGCCCCGGATTCGACGCCGCCTGGAGCGGTGCCGAGACCATCCTCCTGTCCGACATCGGTGACCCCCTCATCAAGGGCCGCCTCACCGGTGAGGGCATCGGCCCCGACCAGCGCCTCGTCTTCCTCCAGCACGGTGTGACTATGCGTGACATGTGGCGCTGGTTCAACGGCGCCCGCCTGGACGTCGTCGTGTGCGCCACCGACGCCGAGCAGGCCGGACTGACGGCGGACCACACCTCCTACACCCTCACCGACCGAGAGGTCTGGCGCACGGGCTTCCCTCGCCATGACCACCTCTACAGCCTTCTGGGACGTGAGCGTGACAGCATCCTGCTGGCCCCCACCTGGGACCCGGAGGTCTCACGCGCTCTGGAGAGCGACCCTGACGCCGTCGGACTCCTCAGCGCGCTCTACCGGCCCTGGCTCGAGCTGGCCGCCGGCCTGACCCAGGCCGGCCACCGCACCGTCCTGTTCGCCCATCCCAAGCTGGTGCCGCACGCCCCCGAGTGGTTCAGGGGCCCTGGGCGTTCCCGCCGTCACCGGCCGCGACCTGCCCGAGACCCTGGCCCGCTCCTGGGCGGTCGTCTCGGACCGGTCATCCGTCCTCGACGAGGGCATGATCGCCGGCTGCGTCGGCATCGTCTGGGACCCCCGCGGACGGCCGGACACGGACCGCTACCGCTCCCGTCACGAGGCCATCGGAGCCATCGGTGTCGACACCTCCGCGCAGGTGCATCAGGTGGTGGAGGACGTCGTCGCCGGCCGAGTCACCGCCTCGGAGGACCTCATCCTGCTCGACGCCGGAGCCTGCGCCCGCCTCACCGCGCTGCTTCGACGCGACCTGATCTGATGCAGGCCCCGGTGCCGGTGGCCCGACGGCCGGGCCGCCGTCCGCCCCTGGTCAGCCTCGTCATCCCCGTCTACGGTGTGGCCCCCTACCTGCCCCGCTTCCTGAGCTCGCTCGACGCCCAGGACCACCCGCACAACCGCCTCCGGATCGTGCTCGTCCTGGACGGGGCCTGCGACGACTCGCCGCGAGTCTGCCGAACCTGGGCGCGGCGAACAGACCTCGACGTCGAGATCGTCGAGACGGGCAACGGCGGACAGGGGCGCGCCCGAAACCTCGGGATGGCACGGGCCCGAGGGCAGTGGATCGGCTTTCCCGACCCCGATGACTGGCTCGCCCCCGACTTCCTCACCCGACTCCTGGCCGCCAGGCGCCGCGGCGACGTCCTCCTGGCCGGCCGCACCCTCATTCACCAGGACGGTGCTGAGACGCCCCACCCCCTCGACTTCCGCTTCCAGGGCGGGACTGCTCGGGCCGATGCCGCCCGTCAGCCGCAGGCCATCCAGCTCTCCGTCCACGAGTGCCTCATCCGGGCCGACCGGGCGCTCGCGGCCCGGTTCCCCGAGGACCGCGAGGCGCCCACCTTCGAGGACGCGCTCTACCTGGGGCGCATCCGAACCGGTGGAGGCCGTATCGTCTACGTGCCCGAGGCCGTCTACCACTATGACAAACGGGTCTTAGGCGACTCCACGGTTCAGACCGCCTGGTTGCGCCCGGGCCGCTACGTCGCTCAGATGCGCACGCGCTACCACGCCCTTCTCGATGCCGCCGGTGGTGCACCTTGGGCTCAGCAGACGATCCTGTACGACCTCGGCTGGTACTTCGGGGTCGTCGATGCCGGTCGGATGCCCACCGAGCCGCCGGGACTGGGGGAGGTGCACGCGGCGGAGATGCGTGAGCTGGTGCAGCGCCTCGACTCCGAGCAGATCATCCGCAGCCCCTGGGGAACCTCCGTGCCCGGGACCGGGCCCGTCTCCTGCTGTGGAAAGGACGCCCCGAGGTGGCGGTGGTGCGCGACGGAGAGATCCTGGAGCTGTGCACCGTCGAGCCTCCCGGCCGGCAGGCGGCTCCCCTTCGCTACGCCGGCACCGACGTCGGCTGGGTCCTCACCGGGGCTGAGGCGGCGCAGCGTTACTCCGGCGGGGACGTCCCCCGCATCCCCCTGTGGCCCCGCCGGCCACGGCTGGGTCAGACGCACCCAGCCAGGACGATGAGTCTCCCGGGGCTGCTGCGACGTCGTCGCTGAGGCGGGCATCTCTACGGGCCTGACGCCGGCCTGCTGCACGAGGCGGAGCTCAGAACGCCGGGGCGAGGTCGCGCGGAGCCGGAGCGATCTCCAGCTCTTCGGCGACCCATGAGTACAGGGAGGCGGCGTAGTGGAAGGGTGCGGCTCCCCAGCGGTGCGCGTCGTCGGCCACGACGAGCTCATCGGGAACCTGGAGGATCCGCAGGTCGGTCTCCTGGCGGACGAGGTCGACGTAGCGGGTCATGACCCAGTTGGCCTCCATGGCCGTCTGTCCCCAGCTCGGGACGGTTGACATGCCCGAGGTGGTCCTCGTCGCCCAGGGAACGTTGATGAGGATCGTCCTGCTCGCCAGGTCGAGCCGCTCCAGGAGACTGTGGAAACGCAGCAGGGCAGGCCGCCACAGATGCAGGTGCTCCGCCGTCCCCAGCTCGAGGAACCTGGCGGGAAGCCCCTCGTAGAGACCGGCCGTCAGCGCTTCCGTCGAACGTGTCAGGAATGTCCCGGGGGCCGTCTCCAGAACGCCGAGACGCTCGTCGGTCAGGTCCCACAGCAGGAGATCGGTGTACGAGGCAACGGCCGTCAGCTGCGCCTCCAGATTGCCCACCATGTCGGACAGGAAGGAACGACGGGCGAAGGACGATCTCAGCAGGGACAGATCGAGATCGCCGACGTCGGCCGGACGCCCCGCACTGATGAGGGACTGGCGGGCGATGTAACGCTCCACGCTCCATCCCCGCTGCTCCATCTCACGTGCCGCGTCCCTGGCCACACAAGAGCCGTAGACCGTGATTCGTCCTGCTGTCTTCGTGCTTTCCTCACTGCGCATGGTCATACTCCTCGAGCGTGTCGGTAGGGCAGCGTGCGGCTCTCCGAGCGTTGGATCCGCACTCCTGCCGGTTTCCACTTCTCCCGGCACGTGGCCAGAATCGTGGCGGCCTTGTCCGGTTTGTCCTTGGCGATGTTCCAGGACCACCATCGGTAGTCATGGGCGATCTGGGGGCCCGGACCATCGCCGATGAGCTCGCCGTCCACGAGCCACAGCGCCCGGGTGCACATCTCCTCGATGACCTGCGCGGCATGGTTGACGATGAACACCGTTCCGGCTGCGCGCCGCAGCTCGGTCATCTTGTTCTCGCTGCGCTCCTTGAACGCGGCGTCGCCGGTGGACAGGGCCTCATCGATGAGAAGAATGTCCGGGTTCGCTGAGGCGGCGATCGCGAACCGTAGACGTGAGGACATCCCCGAGGAATAGGTCTTCATCGGGCGATAGATGGCCTTCCCGATCCCGGCCAGCTCGATCACCTCCGGAATGATCGCCTCGACCTGCTGAGGACTCATCCCCATGGCCAGACAGCCCAGGCGCACATTGCGCTCACCTGACAGGTCTGGGATGAGAGCCGCATTGACGCCCAGGAGTACCGGATTGGAACGGGCACTCACCGTTCCCGAGGTCGGCGTCTCCAAACCGCCCATGATGCGAAGCAGCGTGGACTTCCCCGCACCGTTGCGACCCAGGATCCCGATCGACTCCCCGGCGCGCGCCACGAAGCGAGATCCCCTGAGGGCGTCGACCCTCACTTTCGGTCTCTGCCCCGTCAGCCCCAGGAAGATCTTCTGCGCCATGGACGCGGTGTGCAGGTCCTCGGCGTCGGTGGAGGGCGCCCGGTAGCTCACCCGAATGTCGTCGACGACGACGGTGGCGGTGCCGATGCCGGCCTCGTGACCGTCAGCGGCGGTCATGACCGCGGGATGCGAATCGGTGTCCGGGGTCATCGTGACGATGGGGCAAGGCGTCGTCGTGCCTCCCGGCCCGTCTGCTTGAAGGACCGCTGACTCGTGCTTCGGTCCGGTCTCAGCGCTCGACACCGTAGACCTCCTCCTTCTCCCAGAAGAACACGAAGGAGACAACGGCCAGCCCCACCGACCACGCACTCAGAATGAGCCACATGCGCGCCTGCGGAACGCGCTGGTACAGGATCACGTCCCGATACATCGTGATGATGAGGTATCCGGGATTGAGGTCCATGGCCCGCAGCATCAGCGGGTGATCAATAAAACGTTCGTAGGAGAAGAAGACTCCCGAGGCGTAGAACCAGAACTGAGTCAGGAAGGGCCAGATATTCCGCATGTCCGGGATCGTCGTCGTGATACGGGAGGTGGCCAGTGTCAGCCCCAGGCTCAAGAGCACCTGAAGAGCCAGGACCGGGACGATGAGGAGCCAGTGCCAGCTCGGCCAGGCGTGAGGAGGAAGAACCACCACGAGGACGAGGACCGCGATCATCGGTGGAACCAGGTCGATCGCGCTGCGAATCGTGTACGACGCGGGGAGGGCGGCTCGAGGGAAGGAGAATCCCCGAATGAGGTTCTTCCCGGTGACTATCACCTGGCTACCGTCGGTCACTGCCCGCTGCAGCGGCGGGAAGAACGTGACGCCGATGATGAGGTAGCCGATGAAGTTGTCAATACCGCGGCTCGTCTGCAGAAGCAGTCCGAACACGATGAAGTAGACGATCGCATTGAGCATCGGTTTGGCGATGAGCCACGCGTTTCCCAGGAAGGTGCCCCGTTGGGACCCCAGGGCCTTGGCCCGGGCGTCGGCCCAGATGAAGTGCCGCCGTTGCCAGAGCTGGCGGATGTAGGCCACCAGCGGTGGGCGCCGTCCCACCGGATACAGCTCGCTGAGCTCGACGACGCTGACACTGATCTCGGAGCTGCCGCCCCAGAACGGCTGCCCAGCGGTCCACGGGGTCCAGGATGCCCTGCTCACTACCAGCCCCGCGTAGATCTCGGCCTGGCGGACTGCGTTGCTGCTCCAGGTGGGTAGCGTCTGACGCGTTGAGGGCAAGGGCGCTCCAGCGGCCAGCTGGGTCAGCACTCGGCTGAGTGCCTCCACGTCGCCGGCGGGAAAGGACCGATTCGCCGATGGGGCGGTGATCTCCCTGAGCGCGGGAAGATCGGAGGCCACCACTGGCCGGCCCAGCGCCATCGCCGTCATCGGCTTGAGGGGTGTCACCAGCCGACACACCGGCGTATCCAGTCTCGGCACGCAGAAGACGTCCAGGGCCTGGTACCAGTCCAGGGTCGTTGCTCGGTCCACCCGTCCGGGAAGGACGCACACCGACTTCTCCAGTCCCATCTCTCCGGCCAGGGCCACCAGCTCGGGACGGCTGACCCCGTCACCCACCACGGCGCACCGGACATCGACCCCCCGAGTGCGGCAGAGCGCCACAGCCCGCAGAAGCGCGCCGAACCCCTCATAGCCCACCAGGGAGGAGACGCTCCCCACCCACAGGCCGCTGCGGGGCAGTCCCAGCCGTTGGCGGGCATCCGCCGGTAGCAGCCTGTCGGCCTCGAGCACCTCCTGGTCCACGGCGTTGGGAACGACTGTGATCCGGCTGGCGTCGACACCCCGGTCCGCGAGGTCCTCGGCCTGGACTCGTGAGAGGACGACGACGGCGTCGGCCTGCCGGGCCATCTCCGCCTCCTTGGCCCGCAGCAGCGTGAAGCGCTCAGAGCTCAGCGCCTCGGCCTCCTGACTCGGCGGCCTGGAGGCCACCCAGGTGCACTCCAGCACCCCTCGCATCTCGTAGACCCAGGGCAGACCGTAGGAGCGGGCCACTGCCTGGGTGACCAGGGCGTTGACGTAGTTGGTGGTCGTGTGCAGCACGTGGGGGGAGAACGTCTCCACCTCCCGCGCCAGCAGGCGACTCATCTGAGTCAGTCGGGCTATCGGGGAGTCCTGTGACCGCGCGGGAAGAATCCGCCGGTAGGTGACTGCGTCGACGACGTCGGTGGCCTGAGCCGCAGGCTTACCGATGGTGACGGGGTAACCGATGCGCGTCACCGCACGCACATTGATGCCGACGCCGGCCTGCGCCCGCAGGAGCGCGTGCGAGCGCACCGTGTAGCCGGACTGGGTGTGGGGCAGCGAGCTGGTCAGTACGTGAAGGACGCGGAGCGGCTCAGTCGGCTCAGGAGCCGTCCAACCGGGCGAGGGGGAGAACCCGGGGAGATGGAAGCCCGGGCTCATCATGGCCAGCTGGGAACGCAGACGGGCCCACAGCGCCCTGGAGCCGGGCGCCCCCTCCAAGGTGCTGAGCGCGGTACTCAGGTGTCCCCGGGACCACAGGTCCCGCGCGCGCACCGAGGGGCTCAGGCCCTCGGCGTCAATATGCCTGCGCTCCGCGGAACCGAGATGGATCGCCATCTCAGCGGCGAGCCGACGGCCGACAGCAGATCGTGGTACTGCCCGGCTCAGCGCCTCGCGGGCTGAGTCCGGTCTGTCGGCGATGAACGCTGACAGGGGCTCGGCGGACCTCGTGATCATCCGACCCGATACCGAGTGCCTGAGCGCACCGACCGCGCCAGGGCTCAGACAGCCGACGCGCTCCCTGCAGGGCCAGGAGCACCGGGTCCTCGACCAGCTGCCGGGTGGCGGAGGTGCTCAGCAGCACCAGATTCCGCAGGATCTGAACGTCAGTCACCGGACACCTGCCTCAGGAGGGACTCGTAGCGGTCCGTCATGACCTCGGCGTCGGCGTGGTCCGCCAGCCAGCGTCGTCCCCCCGTCACGTCCAGGCGGCTGCGGTCTGCGGCCAGAGCCCTCCACAGGGACGCCAGGGCCTGCGGGTCCTGCGGGGTGGTGACGTCGCCGCAGCCGGCGTCCTCCACGATGCGCCGAGCCTCGCCGTCGACCGAGGCGCACACGTGCAGTCCTGCGGACATGATCTCGTAGAGCTTGGACGGGACCGTCACAGACATGGCCGGCCAGCTCTGCAGACTCACCAGAGCCGTATCGGCCCAGGCGTAGTGCTGGTCCACTTCACTCCACGGCACAGCGGGGTGCATCTCCACGGGGGCCCCGAGGCTGCGGGCCAAGGTCGCGACCTCCTGAAACTGCGCACCGTCGCCGACGATCCGCAGTACCACCGGGGTGCCGCTCTGCTGGGCGATGTGCGCGGCCTTCACCGCGAAGCCCAGCCCCTGAGCGCGCCCCACTGTGCCCAGGTACAGCACGTTCAGGACACCGTCTGAGCGGCATCGGCCGACAGGAGATCGGCCTGCCGATGCCGTGGCGCCGGTGTTGCGCACCGTCACCACGCGGCGGACCCCGCGGGAACGTAGGACCTGTGCGAAGGAGTCCGTCGTCGTCACCACAGCCGCGGCCTCCTGCTCCAGGCGGGTGATGAGGGGTGGTAGAAGACTGCGTGCGCCCCAGCCGACGACGTCCAGCCTCCTGGTTTGGCGGGCCTGCGTGGCGGTCGATGGACAGCTGAGGGGCGGGGACCACTGTGCGGCTGACAGAAGCAGATCCGGCCAGGCGTCTCGCAGCTCCACCACGACCGGGCGATGCAGCATCCCGCCGACGGCGAGCGCTGCTGGAAGGGTGGGGGCCCGGGAACCGAGCCGACGATGATGTCAGGGGCGGTTCGCTCCCCAGAACCGCTCCACCCCCAGGCGTACGGGTCGGCTGCCGCGACCATCTGATCGACTCCGCGTCCGCACACACCGCTGCTGTAGGGGCGGAAGATCGTGCGATGCACCATCGCTCCGGTGACATCCCGTCTGATCGAGCCGGCCATGTGGGCCCCGCCGCCTTGCAGGAGGCGACCACCTGGGTAGTGGGGAGCCGGAGCCAGCACCGCCAGCTCGTGGCCACGTGAGATCAGCGCCTCGGCCAGCCGGTTCCAGCGGCGTTGAGGAGCACCGACCTCCGGTGCCCAGTAGTGGCTGAGGAGGAGGATACGCATGTCCTCACCTCGCCCTTCGGGGGCTGGGGAAGGGGTTGGGTGCTCCGATGATGGAGGGCATCCGCAGGTAGAGGACCAGGACTGCCGCCATACCGACCTGAGGTATCCAGAGCCGGCTACTGGTGACAAGGCTGCCTGCCGCCAGGGCACAGCACGAGGCCGCGGCCAGGGTCACCAGAAGGGCCGATGCCCAGTGCGGCCATCCGGCAGCAGACAAGGCGCTGGTAGACATGAAGCCGGTGCGACTCATACCAGCACTGGCCTGCTCTTATCCGCATCCACAGGGTGTAGCCGGTATCCGCCAGAAGCACGAGGACCGGGGGCGACTGCCGCCTCCACGGCCACACCCTGGGCAAAAGCAGGCCGTGACAGCGAAGGCCCAGGCAGCGCCCAGGGCGTAGGGAACCGGAGTCGCCCAGGAACACCTTGGCGCGAGGCGTATTGAAGGGCAGGAAACCGAGGCACGCGCCGGCCACCGAGATCATGACGAGCCCCAGGCCGGGGAACCGGGGCCACGATCGCCACCTGGACGTACCACAGGGAGGTCATCAGGGCGTGGCTGCATGCCAGACCGTTGGCGCCGTCCATGAAGTTCGTGGCGTTGACCAGCGCGGCCGTGCCCACGCAGACCACCGGGGTCCACCACAGTGAGACCTCGAAGGCGGTGTGCATCACCAGTCCGAGTGCTGCGCCCAGGGCGAGCTGGAGAACCAGGCGAGTTCTGACAGACACTGAGAACAGGTCCTCGATCAGTCCGAGCATCGCGAATGCGAGCACGGTCGCCAGACCCATGAGAGCGACGTCGAGCCTGGTCATCGTGTGGACAGTGCCTCGTTGGTGTGCTGCAGCGAGGATGGTTGTCCAGGTGGCGAGTGAGGCGGCCAGGACGATGGCGAGTCCACCGCCGCGGGGAACAGGACGTCGGTGGAGAGACCTGTCCACGGGGACGTCCATGACTCGTGCCCTCTTCAGGAGTGGGATCACAGCCGCAGTCAAGGAGGCGGAAACGGCCGCCGTCACGGCGAGCCCGCTCAGGAGCAAGGTGGTCATGAAGCCGGCTCCAGAGCCCGTGGTGCTTGAGCCCGCCATCTCAGTCGGTGCCGCCACTGGTCAGCCACGGCGATGACCGACCCGGCGAGACTGGCGGTCCACGGCAGAAGGTGGACCTTCGTGACGAGGTCGAGGAAGCAGGAACCGAGTGCGAACCCGGCCCCTGCCACGATGACGAACGGCATGACTCGTATGGAGGCCCACGGCCAGTAGTGCCATGTCACGCACCAGGCGGTCATCTGAATGAGAGCAGCGGCCGTGACTCCTATGAGAAGCATGTGCGGATGAAGAATTCGATGCGTTGATAAAAACGTTCCGATGAGGGTCGCCAGGAAGAGCCATAGCGTCCAGGAGGCCATGTCTCGGGTAACTGCCGATAAATCGGACGGGAGGCCGGTTGCTGAAGTGGCCGCGGAGGGAGGCTTGAGATGGTGCAGGAAGGTTGGGGGAGGGGCGGGCGGGGACTTCTGTGACCACTGGTGACCTCCGATCTTCTGGGAAGATAAAGGCCCGGGGTGGCCTTCTTTGCTCGTTTTTCTTATAACGGTAGTTGTGTTGAAGAGCCGGAAAAGCGATAGTCGTCATGATTGACTTGTCTGCAATCAGACTGTGATGTTCAGGGGTTTGTCGTGACGGCCTCGAAACCGCTCGTAATCGTTGCGATATTGCGGAATGGCGGGACTCTGTCACATGATGGCCTCAACTTGTGGTGGCCTGGGGTGAGGGGTGGGGTGGCGGTTTCGCGTATTCATTGGGTTAAGCGATAGCGGGTGACGGCCGACATAGTTGAAAGCTTGCCTCAGGGGGTAACAAAGGAATCTTGGGGTCGGCCTCGCACCTAGACTTAACGGCGAGCGCGTTCAATCGCCATGCGCGCAACCAACGACAATATGATCGGTTCTTGTGTGATTCATACAAAAATCGATGACCCCAACCATGAGGACAATCCCAATGAAACGCGTCATCACCTACGGCTCCTTCGACCCTGCTCCACTACGGGCACATCGAGCTGCTGCGTCGGGCCAAGGCGATGGGTGACTATCTCATTGTCGCTCTGTCGACCGACGAGTTCAGTGCCTCCAAGGGGAAGCGCGCCTACTTCTCCTATGAGCAGCGCAAGGCCATGCTTGAGGCCGTTCGCTATGTCGACATGGTCGTTCCCGAGCAGACCTGGGGGCAGAAGAGTCGGGACATCGACGAGTACGGCATCGATGTCTTCGTCATCGGCGATGACTGGATCGGCACCTTCGACGAGCAGCTCGAAGGCCGCTGCGAGATCGCCTACCTCCCGCGGACCCCGGAGATCGGCTCCGCTCAGATGCGGCCGTGCGACGAGGGGCGGGAGGTCGTCCAGGAGGCTCTCGCGCAGTGAGCGCTCTCAGACGTGACGATTGTGTCCGGCGCCGAAGTAGACGTCATCGAGCGTGGCTGTCTGCAGGGAGCGCTGACGCAGAATATCGATGATCTGACCGTAGACGTGGGTGACGGTGGGGAAGTTTGCGTGACCGATGACGATGTGCTGCGCAAGCAGCCACTTCTGCGCCTCACCGAGAAGGACCTCCGGCGTGAGCTGACCGGAGTCTCCGAACGAGCCGTACCACATGGTCGTGGTCGAGTAGCCCACTTTGGCGCAGACCGAGTCGGTGACGGAGCTGCGGCCTCCGTAGGGAGGACGGATGAAGGGTGCCCCTGTGACGCCGTAGGTGTTGCGCAGCAGATTCTCGCACTGGGTGAGCTCGTCGATGATCTCGCCCTCCGACAGCGTCGTCAGGTCGGGGTGCGTCCAGGTGTGGTTCGCCAGCTGAACCTGCCCCGATTCCACCAGAGGCTTCATCTTGTCCCGGTTGTCGGTCCAGCTCGGGTAGCAACCTGTGACGAAGAAGGTCAGGCGGACTCCCGAGTCCCTGGCGAAGTCCAGGTAGGCGTCCACGACCGAGAGTCGACGCCGTCGTCGATGGTGATGGCGAGGACGTTGCCGACGTTCTCCGGCAGTCCGGTGATGAGCGAGTCCGCCGGACTGGGAGCGGGCAGTGACGGCGGGCCGTCCTGAAGGTGGAGCGGGTTGAGTGAGGGCGTTGGTGAGGGTGTGGGTGAGGGTGAGGGTGATGTCGAGGTCAGGGGCGAGGCCTGCGCCGGGGATGAGGCTGGTGAGGAGGAATGAGCTGTCGGTTGCGTGGTGTTGCAGGCGCTGAGGGCAGCCTGCGGTTCCGGCGGCCAGGGGCGAGCAGGAAGTCGCGGCGTTGCATGGGAGGGCTTTCTTGAAGGTGGATTGTTAGAGCATCGAGCACCTGCTCCGCCGGCCGGGGCGCCGGAGTGAGTGAGCTGCTTTGTTACTCGGGACGCAGGTAAACGGCTGAAGCCTTCGCTGTCCGCTGTCCACCTGCGCTACGAAGACGGCAGCGTCGTTTGCTGCCTAGGAGGATGGAGAGAGGGGGGTGCGGGACGATCTGCAATCAGTGGGGTGGCTGACGGGGTTTGAACCCGCGACCTCCTGGACCACAACCAGGCGCTCTGCCGACTGAGCTACAGCCACCGTGTGCGGCATTACCGCAACGAATCGGTACTGTATCCGCTCATCTCCCTGCACGCCAAACTGGGCTCGGTGCACTACGTCACGTCGTGCGGGTGCTCTGAGGGCGTCGTCGCTCCGGTCACCTGGTGGGCGTGCTCAGGATCCGCTCGGCCACGTCCTTGCACTCCTGGGAGCTGGGTCCCTCCCCCCTGGGGAACAGGACCTCGCGGTAGTAGCGCAGCTCGTCGATGGACTCCAGGATGTCTGCCAGTGCACGGTGCCCGCCGGCCTTCTTCGGCGCGTGGAAGAAGGTCCTGGGGTACCAGCGCTTGGCCAGCTCCTTGAGGGAGGAGACATCCACGATCCGGTAGTGGAGGTGCTTGATGAGATCTGGCATGTCGCGGGCCAGGAACGCCTTGTCCGTGCCCACGGAGTTCCCCGCCAGCTGGGCGGTGCGCGCCTCGGGCACGAGAGAGGTCACATAGTTCAGGACCGTCTCGCGGGCGGCCTCCATCGTCACCCCGTCCTCCAGGTCGGCAAGGAGACCGGAGGAGGTGTGCATGTTTCGCACATAGTCGTCCATCCGCTCCAGTGCTGCGGCGGGAGGCTTGATGAGCACATCGATTCCGTCCGCCAGCGGCTTGAGCTCATAGTCGGTGACGATAACGGCGACCTCGATGAGCGCGTCGGTGCTCTGGTCCAGGCCCGTCATCTCACAGTCGATCCACACCAGCGGGTCAGAGGTTGTCATCTGCTTGCTCACGGGAGCCACTGTAGTCATGTCGACGACCCTGAAGTCACGGACCCTCCCATGAGGGTGGTGAGACTCGAGGTGCGATTCACGACCATCTCCTGGTGGAGCAAGTCCGATGCTGCGAAGATCGCGATAAGGTCTCCATGAAGCCTGACAGCCCTTGAGTAACACGGAGCACTGATGTCCCAAAGCCCGGCCCCCCGTCACCTCGGAAGCTCCTACATCATGGAGACCCGGATCGGTGCGGGTGCCCAGGGAGAGGTCTGGCGAGGTCGGCGCACTGACGCCCGCGAGACCCTGGCCTTCAAGGTACTGCGTGCCGACCTGGTGGAGAATCCCGACGTCGTGGAGCGCTTCATCAAGGAGCGCTCCACCCTGCTGCGGGTGCGCAGCCCCTTCGTTGTCGCCATTCGCGACGTCGTTATCGAGGGCGCCACCTTCGCGATCGTCATGGACTACGTCAACGGTGGCGACCTACGGGATCTGCTGAGGACTCACGGCTGTCTGCCGCCTGCGCAGGTGGCGTCCCTGGGGACGCGTATCGCTCAGGGACTGTCCGCGGTTCACCAGGCCGGCGTGATCCACCGGGACATCAAACCCGCCAACGTCCTGCTCAGCTCACGTCCCAGCAGGGGTGGTGACCCGGCTGAGACGGTTGCCATCGGTACTGCCCCGGGAGACGGTGTGCCGGAGACCGTTGTGCCCCGACTGGCGGACTTCGGGGTGGCGCGCATCTGCGACACCTTCTCCGCCTCCCACATCACGGGAGCCATCGGTACGCCGCTGTACATGGCGCCGGAGATTCTGTCCATGCAGGCCCCCACCTCAGCCGCCGACATCTACTCGCTGGGCATCATGCTCTACGAGGTGAGCTGTGGGACGACGCCGTTCGTGGGGGAGCCCGCCCAGCTGCTCAGTCAGCACGCCCGCCGTGACGCGGGTCGACCGGTCGGTGTTCCTGACCCGTTGTGGGAGCTCATCGCCTCGATGACCTCCAAGCAGCCCGGTATGCGTCCCTCCATTGAGGACGTCGCCCAGCGCCTGGACGTCATGCAGTCGGCGCTGGCGGGCCTGCCCGCCGCACCGAGGCTCGCGTCGCCGCCGCAGTCAACGGCCTCGCTCGTTCCCTACGACTGGGACGCCCCTCCGTCCGCGGATCCGATGGCGCCGCCGGTGACGCCCTCGAATCCCTCAGCGACCTCGGCCACGATGGCGATCGTCCCGGAGGCGCCGACTCTGGTCAGTGGGCAGCAGTACGCCCCCAGCCCGGGACAGGTTTCTCTCAGCCCGGGGCCTGCGGGGACCGGTGGTTTCGCCGCTCCTGGGATGTCGGCAGCCCCCGGTGTCTCCAGCCCTTCCGGACCCGCCTTCTACGGCCAACCGGGTGCGCAGTACTCGGCGGCTGCGGCGGTCGGACCGCAGTCCGGCGCGCGTCATCGGTGGCGGCGTCGTCGGTGGGTGGCTGTGGCCGCCGTGGCCACTGTCCTGGCGGTGGTGGGGGCGAGCGCGACCTGGTGGTACTTCTTCTCCGGGCAGGAGATCGGCAACCGGTGGCCGGCGGCTCTGCCTGCGGGCAACGGTGTCCAGGAGGACCTGCGATACTCGGAGGTCTCCGAACCCGTCATGTCCGCTGACAGGACCACGATGGCCTTCAAGCAGGGCGGCGATGCGAGGCTCGTCGATCTCACGAAGAGCACGACGACGCCGGTGTGGAAGGGCGAGTGCTACAAGGTCCGGCCCTGGGTCGGTGGCTCGATGCTCTGCACCACAACCAGTGACGAGTCCACGGTGATCGGGGCCGCGGGCAAGACCTCTCAGGCGCCCTTCTCCAAGAAATCCTTCTACATCGGCGCGACGCCGGACCTCGGCATCGTGTCGGACGATGGGGAGACCTCCGACGGCGGCCCCATGAGGGGGTACGACGCCTCCGGCAAGGAGAAGTGGAGTGCTTCCGGTCAGTACAAGGGGGGCCGGGTCGATAACGGCTTCATCCTCACCTACGAGATCAAGTCGCGACAGTTCCAGGTGCTGTCGGCCAAGACCGGTGAGGTGCTCGTCTCGGAGCCCGGCAAGCAACCGGACTCGGAGTTCGACAAGGACACTCGATTCCCCGGTGGATTCAACATCGAGTCCGGGCCGGAGGCCTTCTCGCGAGTGACGTCCTCAGGTGCCACGATCTACAAGGCCAACGGCAGCGAGGCGGCCACCGTCTCAGGCAAGTTCTCGGAGAAGCACTGGTGGGCTGCGTCAGCACCACTGGATGCCTCGTCACTGAAGGACGCCTACTCCTCCTTGGCGAAGGCATCGTCCTCGACCACCCCGGTCATCGGCCCCGGAGGTACGGTCGACGTCGTCGTCGACACCAGTGCCTGCACGGCCAAGGTCGGAAGCAAGAAGCTCGAGCTGCCCGAGTTCTCGCAGAGCGAGGGGTGCCACATCAGGCCCATTGGTCTGCTGAGCGACGGACAGGTGCTGGTGGAGGTCGGAGAGTACAGTTTCTCGGATAGTGATCCGGGGAACCTTGTTGTTGCCGTGTCGCCCGATACGGGCAGGGTCGGCTGGAAGGTTCCCGGCATTTACCGCGGTACCGTCGTTCCCGCGAAGGACCAGAGCGACGCCCGTCTGCTGGTCGCACAAGGACCTACCTCTACCTTTGATCTGGTGGTCTCCAGCATCACCAGCAAGTAGGAGTGCACGCGGCATGTAGGGCGCCGGGGTGCCGACCAGCTCTGTGGTCGGCACCCCGGCGTTCGTGTCGGGAGTGCTCACAGGGATCAGCGACGCCCGCGGCGGGCCAGAGCGATGTAGCACGCCACCATGCATGCCAGGCCGATGGCTGAGAGCAGGCCGTAGTTCGTCAGCCACTGCGCGGCCCCGTGCTTCCACAGCGCGTCGTCGCGGTTGGGCAGGATGGCGAGCATCTCCAGGGTGGAGGCAGCCATCGCGTACCCCCACCGCGATGGCATGAACCAGGCGAGCTGCTCGAAGACCGCACGTCCGGAGATCGGGATGATGCCGCCGGACAGGACCAGCTGGGCCATGATGGAGACCACTAGGACTGGCATGACCTGCTCCGAGGAGGAGACCATCGCGGAGACCGCCAGGCCGAGGAGCCCGGAGACGAAGGCGACGGCCCAGCAGCAGAAGGCCAGTTCCAGTCCCGGCCACCCCTCCAGGATGACGGCATCGGTGGGGCCCTTGTTGAGTGCCAGGGCGATGCCCATCATCAGCGCGGTCTGAACGGTGGTGATGAGCGCCAGGATGGTCGCCTTGGAGAACAGGTAGGCGCCGGACCTCAGGCCAACGGCCTTCTCCCTCAGGAAGACGTCCCGCTCCCCGATGAGGTCACGGATGGTGGCCGACATCCCGGAGAACGCCGCCCCGGTGATGAGAATGACCAACAGCTGCAGGGCCTGGCTGGAGTACTTGATGATCGGGGAGTGGGGTTCTCCGGTGTCGAGAGTGGGCTCGAGGGTAGTGGGGGACCGCGAAGCCGTCGCTTCCCTCGATCGCCTTGGTCAGCAGTCCCACGATGATGGGGAGCAGCAGCATGAAGGCGAGGTAGGACGGGTCGGCCGCCACGATCCGCAGCTGGCGCCGCACGAGGGTCGAGACCTGCCGGAGCACGGACTGCTGCTTGGGCGGCTTCTCCTGCGTCGCCGGTCCTGCGGTCGCCGCGGGAGCCCCTCCGCGCCGCGTCGAGGGCACCGTGGCCTCCATGTACTGACGCAGCTCCGCGGTGTGGTTGCGGATGAGGGCGTAGACATCGGCGTAGCCGTCCACGGCGGGAGGGTCGGGCAGGGTGCCCTTCGGGGTGTTGAGCAGCAGGCGGCCCCTGAGCGGCGATCTCGTTGAGCCGCTGGCGGAAGTAGGGGAGCACCTCGCGGGGTGAGCCGTAGTAGACGGGCTTGCCGCCCGCTGCAGGATGAGAACCTTGTCCGCGCGGTCGATGTGGTTCTCATTGTGGGTGACGACGACGACCGTGCGGCCGCTGTCACCCGGACGCGTCCCGTGAGCCAGGGAGGCCAGCAGGTCCATGACATCACGGTCCAGCTGGGGGTCCAGTCCGGAGGTGGGCTCGTCGAGGAACAACAGACTGGGGCGTGTCAGCAGCTCGATGGCGGTGGAGACCCGCTTGCGCTGGCCTCCGGAGAGCTTCTTGACCCGCTTGTCCACATGCGCGGTCAGGTCGAGGTCCTCCAGGACCTCAGCGATGCGCTGGCGCCGTTCGGCCTTGGAGACGTCCTTGGCGAAGCGCAGCTCGGCCGCGTACTCGAGGGTCTTGCGGACAGTGAGGGCGGAGTGAATGACGTCGCTCTGGGGGACCACACCGATCTTGTTGCGCATGACCGGGTAGTGCTCGTAGACGTCCAGCCCATTGAATAGCACCTGGCCCTCCTGGGCCTTCTGCTCGCCGGTGAGGGCCTTGAGCAGCGTTGACTTCCCGGCTCCCGAAGGGCCGACGACGGCCAGCAGCTCGTTGCCCGGCAGGGAGAAGGAGGTGCCGTCGAGCAGTGTCATGCTGCCGTTGTTGACGCGGAAGGTCAGGGTCCTTGCCGACCAGCTCGCCGCCGGCTCCGCCTGCGACCTGGACCTCGCACAGCCCGTCCGGACTCAGGGCGATGAAGGTCGATCCCAGTCCCAGGAGCACGGGCCGGGTGACCTGGACCTGTGAGACGCGCTGCCCGCCGACATAGAGGCCGTTGGTGGATCCCAGGTCGGTGACGACCATGCCGTTGGAGGAGATGTCGATACGGGCGTGGTGCTTGGAGATGAGCGGGTCGTCCAGGACAAGAGTGTTGTCAGGAGCGCGCCCGATGGTGCCCGAGGAGGTGACGCGGAAGGACTTGAGCGTGTGCCGCGAGGTGGGGAAGGAGCCTGAGCCGGACGAGGACGCTGCCTGGGGGCTTCCGGAGGCCACGTAGGTGGCTGCTGAGGACGCCGAGCCCATGGCCTGTGGAATGGGCGCGGCCTGCGCCGAGACGGCTGCGGCCGGGGAGGACCGGCAGGGCGCTGGAGGAGGGGCGGCTTGTGGGGCGGAGACCGCACTCGGCTGCGATGGGATGAAGGGAGTGCTCGGAGCAGATGGTCCGGGCTGCCCTATTGGCTGTGACTGAATGGGAGCGCCGACTTGAGGCGCTCCGCCGGAGACGATCGGAGTGAGTCCCAGCGCCGGCCCCGAGGCGTCTCCCAGCTGGATCCGAGTGCCCTGATTCACAAGCGCCTCGCGCGTCACGGCCCCGTTGACGAGCATGCCGTTACGGCCCTGGCAGCTCACCGCCCACCCGGTTGGGGTCGGAGTCACCTGGAGGTGGGTGCGGGATACGAGGGGGTGGACGATCTGAACGTCGCTGTCCGGTGAGCGCCCCACGGTGAAAGGGGTGGTGAAGGTGTGGGGTTCCAGTGATGCCTGGGCGGAAAGGGAGCGCACGATGAGTGCGGGAGTGGGCAAGGCGCGGTCCTTCCAGAGGGGCGGGAGTGGGGCTCCGGCCACGATACTGGTGTTTCGCCGTCATCGCTAAGAGCGAGGGCTCCCCGGTGTGAGGTTGCCAACATGCAGGTAGTGCTCTCGGGCGGGAGGCGAGGCCTTGCGACGTGTCGATCAAACCGGTCACAGAGTGGTTGCATTGCTATCACGTTCGTATTGCGACTCAGGTGGTGAATGGTGTGAGAGGAGGCCCTGGCTGCTGCGCAGAATCGTTCGTCTGCCCGGTTCGATGCGCGACCGTCATGCTGGCGTGATCTCCTCGCGACCATCGCCTGGCGCTGACGGCAGTGCGGGGGCGGTCCTCCCGTCGAGACCGGGGCCGCCATGTTGATGGCGTAGGCTGGTGAGGCGCTTGCGCACGCCTCCGTAGCTCAATGGATAGAGCATCGGCCTTCTAATCCGCAGGTTGCCGGTTCGGAGTCCGGCCGGGGGCACTGGCAGCCGGGGCTGAGAAGGTTGATATTCCGCGGACTATCGACCGTTCGGGCCGCTGGATCACGGAGGCGGCGAAGACGCGTCGCACTCATCGCCGCCCGCTTCAGCCGGCCTGGATGCCGCGGCCGGGGGCTGCGTCCCTGGCCCGCTTGAGGGGGCGGTTGCTCTTCTCGTACGAGAGCCGGTGCGCGCTCTCGGCGGTCACAGCGGGGTGACAGGGGGTTCTCACTGAGCTCGCGACACCCGTGGTGCGAACTGTCGAGATCAATCGTCGACTCTGCTGCGCTGTGCTCATAGTGTTGGCACATGCCCGCTCCTGTCCCCTCGCGCCACTCCCAGGACGATGCACCCGTCTCCGCCCTGAGTCGCGCCCAGCTCCTCGATGTCCTGTCCGACCTTGTCCGGGACCTCGAGCGCCTCGACCTGGCCCTGAGTGCCGACGGCATCGAGGCTGCGCGCACGTTGCGCGACGGTCTCATCGGGCAGGTCCGTGACCAGGTGATTCCCCGCCTCCAGGATGCAGATATCCCGTCCATCGTGGTGATCGGGGGCTCCACGGGTGCCGGGAAGTCCACACTCGTCAACTCCGTGCTCGGCCAGGAGGTCTCAGCTGCCGGAGTGCTCAGACCCACCACTCGAACCCCGGTCTTGGTGACCAATCCCGAGGACATGGACTCGCTGTCCGAGCACCCTCTGACGCAGGTCTGCAGGCAAGAGGTCTCCGCTGCGATTCCGGCCGGCCTGGCTCTTATCGATGCCTCGGACCTGGACTCCCGTGCACGAGGCCAACCGGGCTCTGGCCGGCAGGCTGCTGGAGGCGGCCGATCTGTGGCTCTTCGTCACGACTGCGGCGCGTTACGGCGACCAGACGCCGTGGACGACGCTGGAGGAGGCCGCACGCCGTGAGACCCCCATCGGAGTGGTTCTCAACCGGGTGCCGGCGAGGATCCTGCCCGAGGTTCGTCGGGATCTCATCACCCGCCTGCAGGGACTGGGGCTGTCGGAGGCGCCCTTCTTCGTCATCCCGGACGCCGGGCCGCACGAGGGGCTCTTGACTGGGGACGGCGTGAACGAGCTGCGCGACTGGCTGCAGCTCCTCGCTGGCCGTCACCGCGCAGCCGGCCTGGTGCGTCGTACCGGCAGGGGAGTGTGGAGTGTTCTGCGCACCGACCTGGAGCGCTTGGCGGACGACGTCGACGCCCAGGACGCGGTGGCCCAGGCGCTGGAGAGGTCGTGCCAGGAGCTGAGGGAGTCCGCCATCAAGGCCTTGAGCGCGGACATCAGGGCCGGCTCTGCAGGCCAGGGCGCCACAGCCACCCGATGGATCACCCTGGCCTCCTCTGGAGGTCCGCTGGCCTCCCTGGCTCAGGGGGGCAGACTGCGCAGAGGATTCCTGGGACGGGCTGACAAGGCTCGTGCCGAGGGACTCTCCCAGCTGGCCGCCGACGCCCGCCAGGCCCTGGCCAACCAGCTTCAGGCCGCTATCGTCGCCTTGAGCACCGAGGCTCAGAGAGCCTGGGCCGAGGTGGGCGCCGAGGAGCACGCGCACAGAATCCTGGGTCAGGGTGATGACGCGGCCGTGACCGTCGACGCCTGGGTCGGCTACCTGGAGGCTAATATCGAAAGCCCGCAGGACATCCGTAGACTGAGTCCCGCCAGTGTCATCGATCTCCTCATCGCCGCGGCAGCCGGTGTTGACGGGGCCATTTCAGCCGCCAGACGTCTGGGGCTGGAGGAGCAGACCGCACAGGCGGGTGCTCTCCTGGTGGAAGCAGTCACGGAGGCGCTGACTGCCACAGTCCCCAAGGGGGCGGCCACCTCGCTCGCCCCCGCCCCCGGGTTCGCCGCTGCGCTGCGTCTGCGCTCAGGCGAGCTCAAGCCCTTCACCCGTCCCGGAGCCACAGCATGAGCCATTCCGACACCGTCCCTTCCACCTCCTCCGACCAGGGAGGTTTCGAGGTGCTCGACGCCGAGCACCCTCGATGCTCGCCTGAACGCGGTGCGAGATGCCCTGCGCTTGTGTCCCACGGAGGTTCCTGCCTCCCTGTCGATCCCTGCTCACAAGGCACTCGATGCCGTGGCCCAGCGTCTGGCGCTGGGAGTGGATCACACCGTCGTAGCGCTATTCAGGGGGACCGGCTCGGGCAAGTCGTCGCTGTTCAACGCCTTGACCCAGCTGAACTTCGCTGATGTCGGTGCGCGTCGACCCACGACGTCGCGGGCTGCCGCCTGCTCATGGGGTGATGACGCCGGTCCGCTCCTGGACTTCCTCGGGGTCTCCTCGGAACGGCGAATCCGGGGTGACTCGATTCTCGACGCCGATGACCAGGGAAGCATGTCCGGCCTGGTCCTGCTGGACGTTCCCGACTACGACTCAGTGACGACGGAGCACTCCTTGCAGGTGGATCGCCTCGTTCCGCTGGCCGACATCCTCGTGTGGGTGGTCGATCCTCAGAAGTACGCCGACGCGGCCCTGCACGACGGCTACCTGCGCGGCCTGGGGGCCCGTCAGGAGGACATGCTCGTCCTGGTCAACCAGGTGGACACCCTCCCGGAGAGTGGCTTGGCGAGCCTGCTGGACGACGTCGGGTCTCTTCTCAAGGACGACGGGCTCAGCCAGGTTCAGGTGCTCCCGGTATCGGCTGTGCGCGGCGACAATCTCGACGTCGTGCGCAGCATGCTGCGCCAGCGCGTCGCACGTGAGTCCAACGCGGCTCGTACGGCTTCGGCCGAGCTTGACGCGATCGTGCGTCGTCTGCGTCCGACGGTGGCTCGTAACAAGGTGGAGCTCAGTGCCGACCTCACCGAGGAGGCCACCAAGGTGCTGCTTCAGGCATCCGGTGCCCAGGCGGTGGAGGACTCGGTGAGAGTCGGACTGTCCAGGGTTCTGCCCAGAGCCCTGGCCCGCCCCGAACCGCCCTCGCGTACCGCAGTGTCCTCGGCTCACTCCACCTGGGTCCACCGCACCTCACAGGGACTGCCGCCCACGTGGGCCCGAAGCATGGAGGCCTCCGTCGTATCCCCGGAGACCTTGGCGGGGCAGACCGCTGAGGCAGTCGGCTCCCGATGCCGCTGCCAGGGCATCGCCAGCCGGTGATTGACCTGTTGTGGTGGGGAGGCCTGCTCATGGTGCTCGGCGGGGTGTCGTGGCTGTCCGTCTCCCTGGTGCGAGAGGGGCTCGAGGTTTTGCACCGCAGCATCGAGATCGTCCCGGTCTGCCTTATCGTCCTCGGGCTCATGGCGGTCCTGATCGCCGCGGTGCGCCGGCGCAGCAGGGCGCGCCGTGAGGCGGGAGCGCTATGGGCAACGGGTGCGTGCCCGCCTGGAGTCCGTGGTTGAGCGGGGACTGAGCCGGCCCGCTGCCAAGATTCTGGAGAAGCATCGGGTGCTGCAGTCCGCTTTGGGGCTGTAACCCCGTCTTTGCGAGACCACCCAGTGGCCACAGCCCTCGGATTGCCCTCCTGGGAGACTCGTGCGGGGAGTGAGCTCGGGGCCCGTTGGGCATCTGGTGGGCGGGTCGAGCACCGTTGTGGTGCAGGGGGCGGCAGAGCGCCGCCCGCCCACAACCAAGGAGCCCCTCATGACTCGTCAGCTCGACCTCACCGTCCAAGGCGTCGTCGGAACCAACCCGGTCCTGTCCCGTGTCGGGGACAATGCCCGTCCTTACTGCCGCTTTCGCGTTGCCGTCACCCCGACCTACCGCACTGAGCGGGGGTGGAACAACGCCGAGACGATCTGGTTCACCGCTAAGGCGTGGGGGCAGCTCGCCGCCAATCTGAGTCACTCCCTGCACAAGGGGGACGCAGTTCTGCTCACGGGACGTTTCTCCCAGGAGTCCTGGGAGAACAACGGCAGGAGGCACGAGACCAACGTCATCACGCTTCAGGCCGCTGGGCACGACCTGACCAGAGGAGAGTCCCGCTTCGCGCGCGTGAGAGCCGTGGAGTCGGCGCCTTCCGCGTCCTCGGGTGCCGGAACCGGTGATGTCGAGCTCGAGCCGGGTTCTGACGAGCACCTCTCCTCGGATCACTGGGACGTCGAGGCGGCAGCCTCGGGCGCCTCGGCTTCAGAGGCCCGGCGAGCAGCTCCTCAGGGCCCCACTGAGTCCACTGAGCTCGGCGAGTCCAGCGCGACGTACGTAGAGAGTCCTGGCTCTCTCGTCATTGATCCAGCCTCGGCGCGGGCCGAGGAGCAGACCGGGGAACCGTGGCCCATGTACGAGCTCGCCGATGATCTCGTCGAGCAGGCTATCGGGGTCAGCTGACGTCGGAGTGCGCGCGCAAGAGGTAGTCGAGGTCTGCGGGATGGGCGACCTCGAGCACCTCGATGAGGATGCGGGTTACCAGATCGGCGGCCTCGTCTCCGTCGGACAGCAGCCTGGCGAAGACGTGATGACTCTCCTGCCAGCCGATCGCGCCCAGGATCCTGCGCTCGGTGGGGCCAAGCAGTACCCGCCCCTGTGCATCGAGCTCGGGTAGGGAGACCTCGATGCCGTCGGTGCGTCCGACGAGGGACTACGCCCGGCAGGTCCGGGGAGGGAGCAGGGGGTGGACAGGGGCAGTCTCGACAGCAGCTGCGACCAGCGCCCTGAGGGAACCAGCTCCTCGGCCTTGACCATGGGGACCGGAGCCGTCAGGAGCAGGGTTCCGCCAGATGGATCAATGACGGCCTCGACCGCTTCTCCCCGCCGCGCGAGCGGCCTGCACACCTCGTCGAGGAACCGGGCCAGCGACGAGGTGAAGCCTGCCCAGGAACCCAGGTCGACGCGATCCTCGAAGGCACGTGACAGCGCGGGCGACAGGGAGATCTCACTCATGATCGCAAGCCTAGGGCGCGTTCCCGGCGAGTGGTTGGAGCTTGGGGCTCTCGAACTCTGTGATCACAGGAGGATCACACCTCGTCCCGGACATCACAAGCCACATCGATGCTGGGCGTGTCACGGCGGGAAAATGGCGTGTCGGCGCATACGGTGGCCGTAACGCCATGAACCCGAGTGCCGTGCTCGGGGCGCAATAGGAGAGCAACGAGCAGATGATCCGCTTCGACCACGTCTCGAAGGTGTACAAACGCGGGGCACGTCCGGCGCTCGACGACGTCGACATCAAGGTCAACCGGGACGAGTTCGTGTTCCTTGTCGGCGCCTCGGGGTCAGGAAAATCAACCTTCCTGCGTCTGGTCCTGCGCGAGGAGCGTCCTACCAAGGGGCGTATCCACGTCCTGGGGCGTGACCTGTCGCAGATCTCCTCGTGGAAGGTGCCCCAGCTGCGACGGGAGATCGGCTTCGTCTTCCAGGACTTCCGGCTTCTGGAGAACAAGAACGTCCTGGAGAACGTGGCACTGGCCTCCCAGGTCATCGGTAAACCGCGCCACTACATCCTTTCCGCTGTGCCGGAGGCCCTCGACCTGGTGGGGCTGGCAGGCAAGGAGAAGCGCCTCCCCCACGAGCTCTCCGGGGGTGAGCAGCAGCGCGTGGCGATTGCCCGCGCCATGGTCAACCGGCCCAAGCTCCTCCTGGCCGATGAGCCCACCGGAAACCTGGACCCCTCGACGTCGGTCGGGATCATGCGTCTGCTCGACCGCATCAACCGACAGGGGACCACGGTCGTCATGGCGACTCACGACGACGAGATCGTCGACCAGATGCGTAAACGCGTCATCGAGCTCAAGGGCGGTGAGGTCGTACGCGACCAAGACCGCGGTGTCTACGGCTCGGACCGCTGAAGGAGAAGAACTGTGAGACTGCGTTTCGTCCTCTCGGGAGACCGCCAAGGGCATGTCCCGGAATCTGGCGATGACGGTGTCCGTGATTCTCGTCGCCTTCGTATCGCTGCTCTTCGTGGGGGCCTCGGCACTGCTGCAGAGCCAGATCTCGACCATGAAGGGAGACTGGTACGACAAGGTCGAGGTCTCGGTCTACATGTGCCCCAAGTCCTCGGCCTCCTCCAACTGCGCCGACGGCGAGGCCACTGCTGCTCAGATCAGCGAGGTCGAGAACCTCATCACCAGCGGTGCCCCCTCCGGCTACGTCAAGTCCTACCAGATGGAGACCAAGGCCCAGGCCTATCAGAACTTCATGAAGGCCTACGCCAAGTCCGCCGTCGGGAGGAACGCCACTGAGGACATGATGCCCGTGTCCTTCCGCATCAAGCTCAAGGACGCCGAGAACTACAAGCTGGTGGCCGAGCAGTTCGAGGGGCACAGTGGCGTGGAGCGTGTGGTCGACCAGCGTTCCACCCTCGAGCCCCTCTTCCTCGTGATGAACCGGGCCTCCTGGATCACAGGAGGGTTGGCGACCATCATGGCGGTGGCCGCGGTGCTGCTCATCTCGACGACCATCAGGCTGTCGGCCATGTCCCGCTCCCGACAGACCGGGATCATGCGCCTGGTGGGAGCCTCGAACCTCTTCATCCAGCTGCCCTTCATTCTTGAAGGGGTGCTTGCCGCCCTCACCGGGGCGATTCTCGCCGTGGCCACGCTGTGGGTAGGAGTCCGCTACGTCGTGGAGGGGTGGCTCGCCTCCTCCATATCCTTCACGAGCGCCTTCATCAGCACCAGAGATGTTCTCCTCCTGTCGCCCTGGCTGATCCTGGCGGCCATCGCCCTGGCCGCGGTCTCCTCCGCCTTCTCACCGTCCAAGTACACGAGGGTCTGATCTCGCATGCTGTCTCGTCTGTTCCTCCGTCGCTCGCGCCGGCGTGCCGCGGTCTGCGCCCCTGGCCGCCGCCAGCCTCGTCTTCTTCTACTCCGGGGACATCTCCTTGGCCGATGAGCGCGACGACGCCGTGGCCAAACAGAGTGAGGCTCAGCGCAAGCAGCAGGAGGTCCTCTCCTCCCTCGAGGGGGTCAGCGCCGATCTGGGACAGGCCTACATCTCGCTTCAGAACGCCCAGGCCTCCTTGAGCACCGCGGAATCCGAGCTGACCACCGCTGAGACGGCTCTGGCCGCCAAGGAGAGGGAGCAGCAGATCGCCAGTGACCGCCTGGCCGCGGCGCAGAGCAGCCTTGAGACGGTCAAGCAGGAGTCCGAGGCGTCCCAGAAGACGGCCTCGGAGACCTCCAGCTCCGTGGCGGAGATCGTGGTGTCCACCTACCAGGGGGACAACTCGGTGACCTCGTGGAGCTATGTTCTCGCCTCGCAGGACGTCGAGGAGCTCAGCCAGCGTGCCTCAGCGGTCGAGATCGGCTCAGGGGTCCAGGAGGCGGTCCTGTCCGCCGCCGAGGTCGAGCGCGCTCAGAACGCCAACCGTGAGGCCAGACAGAATGCTGCCACCACGCGAGTCGGCACGCTCAAGACCGAGGCCGACACCGCCGAGGCCAACGCCAAGACGGCCCGGGACGCGGCCAAGACCAAACGGGACGAGGTCGCCAAGCTGGCTGCTCAGAAGAAGTCCGCCGCCGCGGCGCTGGAGAGCCGTAAGAGCAGTCTCCAGTCCCAGCTCGACCAGGCCAACGCCGATGCCGCTGCCGCTGCCGCGCGAGTCGCCCAGATCGACGCCGCCAACCGGGCTGCGGCCAGCGCCGGAACCATGCCGTCGGTCCCCTCGAGCTCGATCGGCTCCGACTCCCTGGGAAGCGGGTACATCGGTCACCCGATCACCGGTCCGCTCGAGGTGACCTCGCCCTTCGGGTACCGCGTTCACCCGGTCACCGGCACCGGAACAGGGCACCAGGGGGTCGACTTCGCCGCGAGTGAGGGGACGCCCCAGTACGCCGCGGTCTCCGGAGTAGCCACCTACTGGGACTCCGAGTCCTGCGGCATCGGCATTGACATCAACGGCGGCATCATCGACGGGCACTCCTACGTCATCACTCTGTGCCACCTCTCCTCGCGCAGCATTGCCGACGGCCAGCAGGTCAATCGCGGTGACGTCGTCGGCGCGACCGGCTCAACCGGCTACGCGACCGGGGCGCACGTCCACTTCCAGGTGGCTCAGGACGGGGTGTACATCGACCCGATGTCCCTGCCCGGTTTCTAGGCGAGTTCTTCTTGACGAGGCCCGTAAACTCCTGTCCCTGCGCGTCGTCGTGTCACGCCACGATGCCCCGGTGGGGAGCGGCTCACTCGGAGGGGACTCCGGGCCGCCCTGACGTGGGAGCGCCAGCCATCCAGCACTCGTGAAAGGACAGGCCGATGACCCCTGCCCCCAAGTCTGCTCGGGCGTCCAAGCCAACGGCCGGGCAGAAGGCGAAGGCCGCTTCCGACGCCCACAAGACGGTGGCCCGTAACCGCAAGGCGACCCACGACTACTTCATCGAGGACCGCTATGAGGCAGGGGCTGGTTCTCACCGGCACCGAGGTCAAGGCGTTGCGCATGGGACGGGCCTCGCTCACCGAGGCCTGGATCGAGATCGACCGCCATGGCGAGGCCTGGCTCCAGGGGGCTCATATCCCCGAGTACCTGCAAGGGACGTGGAACAACCACTCCCCGCGTCGCAAGCGCAAGCTGCTCCTGCACCGCAGCGAGCTCGAGCGTCTTAAGACCAGGGTGCAGGCCAAGGGCTACACCGTGGTCCCGCTGGAGCTGTACTTCATCGGTGGCCGCGCCAAGCTGGAGATCGCCCTTGCCCGAGGCAAGCAGGGACTGGGACAAGCGCCAGGCCCTGCGCGAGGCGCAGGACAAGAGGGAGGCTGCCCGGGCCATGGCCGCCGCCAACCGAGCGTCGGGGCTGAGGCCGCCGTGATCATCCGCACGGCTTGTATAGCCTGCGCGGCCCTCACTCGTGTCGTCCGGTCCTACCAGTGCTGGTGTACGTAGGGCCTGATGAGACGGTCGTAGAGCTCTCTCACCGCAGTGTGCATCTCCTGACTCAGCGGTGGCAGCTCGGCTGCACGGGCGTTGGAGCGTACCTGATTGAGACTATGAGCGTCAGGCAGGATGCAGGTGATGCCCTCCTGATCCAGGAGCCACCGCAGGGCGACCTGGACCGGTGGAACATGCTCGGGGCCGAGCCGGCGGCACAGGCCGGAGAACTCGTGGGCGGCTTGCATTCCCACCTCGTCGGGGACCACGGAGTAGATCCAGCCGGCGTCGAGGGCCGCCACTGATCCGGGCGGTGCGGGTGTACTACCACGACGACGGTTATGGGACAGCAGCCCATCAGGTAGCGGAACCCTCGCGATCACTGCGGTCCCGGACTCGCGCGCAGCGGGGAGAACTTCCTCCAGGGGCTTGTGCCGGAAGACGTTCACGATGATCTCCACGCTCGCGCAACCCAGGTGCCGGATCGCCTCGAGAGCCTCGGCGCAGGTGAGGACGCTCACTCCGTAGCAGCGTATCCGCTCGGTCTCGACCAGCTCGTCGAGGAGCTCCCACAGGTGCTGGCGTTGAAGTAGCTCGATGGGAGGAGCATGCAGATGGACAATGTCGATGGTCTCGGTGCCGAGATTTTTTCCGGGAGCGGTCGTTCCAGTGAAGAACAAGGTCTCGACTGAAGCCGTCGGTGGGATACGTCCTCTCTCCACTGCTCCTCCCCATCTTCGTGGCCACCGTGAGTCCGGTGCGAGGACGAGCGGAGAAGAACTCGCCGAGGAACCTCTCTGAGGCGCCGTTGTCATAGGCGTCGGCCGTATCGATGAAGGTGACCCCCGAGGCGCATGCTGCATCGAGATTGCTGAAGGCACGAGAAGGATCGACTTCGCTCAGATCAATGCCCAGTTGCCACGTACCAGTGCCGATGACTGGGATCTCGCGGCCCAGGGCGGGAAACAGGCGTGTCCATGACACTCTCCTTGACGCTGTGCAGAGGAGGACCGAGGCCACCACGAGGTAACCGGCCTGTTCTGTCATGATATTCGTTCAAGTCGCTGACCCGCCATCGCCGCAGTTGAGCAGCTCGCCGAGACGCCGTGTGGCGCAGTCCTCCGACACTGGTCGTCCTCTTCCTGCTAGACTTGTGTGGCCCGTTGAGGGCGTGTTCCGGGAGGCCTCAGGGCTGCCGGTGACAACTGCACAGGGGATGATCGGTTTCGACGACGGTCGTAGGTTCAGGAGAAGCGGGTCGAGGATGCGCAGTCATCTCGTCAACGCTCTGCGCGAACCAATAGGTGCCGATAACACTCGCACCGACTTCGCCCTCGCCGCCTGAGCGAGCCTCGAAGTCCGTCAGCCCGGGGAGCGCTTCCGCCCCGGTTCCTGGCGTCATCTAGGAGCCACTGCTGAGATCCCGTGTCGGTAGGGTTCTTGGGACTTTTCATCGACTGAGCCTGTCGGCGTCCTTGCTCGCGTGAGACGCCGGGGCTGAGAAAAACGCTAGCGAGCTGCACCCGGAGAAGTCCTGTTGTGCGCCCGTCGGACGGGGGTTCGATTCCCCCCATCTCCACAAATTCCCATGAGAGGTGCCCGCTGAATCGCCGGTTCAGCGGGCACCTCTGTTTTTGCCGCCGGCTCCCGGACTGGTGGAACATCCCCGGACCACTACGTAGCCTGACTCCATGGCGACGACGAACGACACGGCTCGCAGCTGCACTGTGAGCACTCCTGACGGTCCCTTCACCATCGTCACGGGCCACGGCAGTGCCGATGGCGCCGACGACGGCGTCGACCGGGCCGAGTACGTGCTCGCCTCAGGATGGACCGCCGACACCAAGGAGCTGGTCGGGCTCATCCACCCGAGTCTGAGACCATCCCGCACCGAGGCGTTTTCGGAGGGGGAGTGCGATGGGACCCTGGCACGTGCTGTTGCCGCCATGCGCTCCTACTACCGCGGCGAGGGCGACGCTCTCGCTGAGGTTCCTGTTCTCCAGGTCGGCGGCCCCTTCATCGAGCAGGCCTGGTCCAGGCTCCGAGAGGTCGCCGCAGGCACCACACTGACCCTACACCGAGCTCGCCCAGGCCAGTGGGAGGCCGGCGGCCTCACGGGCCGCCGCCTCAGCGTGTGCACGCAATGCCGCGGCGCTGTTCGTCCCCTGCCACCGCATACGGCGTTCCGACGGAAGCGTCGGGGGATTCCGCTACGGAACCGCCGTCAAGATCTCTTTGCTGCGCCGCGAAGGGGCTACGGGACTCGGATAAGAGGACTGCTGCCGCTCGGTTCAGGTGAGGGCGGCCAGGAGTGGGGCGTAGTGGTCGGCGATGGCCTCGCGGTAGGCCTGGGCGTCTCCGGCGCGTGCGGCCTGGAGCATGGTCCGGTGAGCTCTGGCGGCGCTGAGCATGTCCTCGGGTCTGGGTGCGCCCAGGAGGGGGACGGTCAGGGTGTGGACGGCCCAGAAGGCCTCGGTGAGGTGCAAGAAGAGATGGTTGTCCAAGGGCTCGAGCAGTCTCATGTGGAAGCGGCGGTCCTGCTCGGTGAACAGCTCGCCTTTTTGGGCATGGACGTCCATCTGCGCCACGATCTGGTCGAGCTCGGTGTCCTGGCGGTTCTTCCAGGTCTGGGTGACGGGTTCGGCCAGGGCGTTGTCGAGGGTGATGCGTACCTCGACGATGTTGCGTAGTCCGCGGTGGTCGTCTCCGGGGTTGAGGAGGCCTTTGAAGACGAGGGACTCGACCATGGGGCGCATGGAGACCTGGCCGACGAACATGCCGTGTCCGTGGCGTACTTCGACGATGTCGAGGGCGACCAGGGTGCGTACGGCCTCGCGCACGGAGGAGCGGGATACTCCCAGGTCGGTGCACAGCTGGGACTCCGTCGGCAACGCATCACCCACCTGAAGGCCGGTTCTCAGGATGTAGTTCTTGATCTCGGCAATTGCCGTGGATGACTGAGTCATCGGGGTGGTGGTGAGGCCGGACATGACACCGCGGGACATCTGCATGGCCCCATTGTCCGACTTTTGTTGCATTTACGCTGGTGAATGTCGAACCGCACCCACCCATGCGCTCTCAAGACCCCAGGCGGCTGACAGGTTGAGTGTGGAGTCGTCGTCGGTCAGCGGTCGGTGGCGGAGCCGCGAACCGCAGGTCAGTGACTGATTGTGAGTGGATTACTGTGATATAGATCATGGTGCAACAATTGCGGCATGCCTCTCACGCATGAATCGCTCCCTGCCCGTCCTCCCTACGACAGTGCCACTGCCGCCCTGCTTGAGCGCATTGAGTCGCTCGGCATCTTCCGGACCATGACGGTGCAGAACATCCCGAGCTGGCGCGCCCCCGTTGATGAGGTCCGAGCGGGTTTCCTGCTCAGGCATCCTGACGTCGACCTGGAGGATGTTGAGGTCCTTCGTCAGAACGGGACGGCGTTTCCCGCTGCGGTCGCGCGGACCGTCCAAAGCGCCTCCGTCGGCCGGCCCGGTCCTCTGTTCCTCTCCCTGCACGGGGGAGGACTGGTGATGGGGTGCCGTTTCAACGGTCTGTTGACCGTTGTCCCGTGGCTGCGGAGGCACGGAGGCGTCATTGTCAGTCCTGAGTACCGGCTGGCTCCGGAGCATCCGGCACCCGCCGGCGTCGAGGACTGCTACGCCACGCTGTGCTGGGCGGTCGAGCATGCCGAGGACCTCGGGGCCGATCCGCGGCGCGTCGTCGTCGTCGGGCCGAGCGCCGGTGGAGGGCTGAGCGCCGGCACGCTGCTCATGGCGCGAGACCGACAGGGGCCGGCCGTTCTCGGCGGGCTGCTGGACTACCCCATGCTGGATGACCGCTCAGGAATGCAGCACTGGCAGGACTCGGTCTCGGCGCGTCAGTACCCGGACGATGGCACCTGGCCGGCGGCGTACAACAATGTCGCTTGGGACGCCGCGCTGGGGAGCGGCGCGGCACGGCACGGAGCTGGTCACCCCATACGAGGCCCCCGCCCGCGCTACATGGCTGGGCGGACTGCCGCCGCTGTTCATCTCAGTGGCCTCCGCCGAGGTCTTCCGGGATGAGGATGTCGCCTTCGCCTCCAGGGTGTGGTGCGATGGCGGTGATGCCGAGCTGCACGTCTACCGCGGGGGCACTCACGCCATGGAGTTCGTCAATGCGCGGTGGCTCGCGCAGGGGCTCACTGCCGCGCGCGACCTGTGGATGGAGAGGCTGCTTCGTCCGGAGGACCCGCGTCTCAATGTTCTGGCCGTGGCGCAGGCCGGAACCTATCCGGCTCTGACGGAGCGGTTTCTCTCTGGGTGGTTTAGGTGAGGACTGCTAGGAGTGGGGCGTAGTGCTGGGTGATGGCTTGGTGGTAGGCGGGGATGTTTCCGGTGCGGGCTGCGTGGAGCATGGCTCGGTGGGCTTTTGCGGTGCTGGTGAGGTCTTCGAGCTTGGGGGCGCCCAGGAGGGGGACGGTGAGGGTGTGGATGGCCCAGAAGGCTTCGGTGAGGTGGAGGTAGAGGCGGTTGTCGAGGGGTTCGAGCAGGCGTGTGTGGAAGCGGCGGTCCTGGTCGGTGAAGAGCTCTCCTTGTGAGGCGAGGTGCTCGATCTTGTCGACGATGGTGTCGAGCTCGGGGTCTTGTCGGTTGTTCCAGGCGTGGGTGACGGGTTCGGCCAGGGCGTTGTCGAGGGTGATGCGTACTTCGACGATGTCGCGTAGTCCGCGGTGGTCGTCTCCGGGGTTGAGGAGGCCTTTGAAGACGAGGGACTCGACCATGGGGCGCATGGAGACCTGGCCGACGAACATGCCGTGTCCGTGGCGTACTTCGACGATGTCGAGGGCGACGAGGGTGCGGACGGCCTCGCGGACGGAGGAGCGGGATACTCCCAGGTCGGTGCACAGCTGGGACTCCGTCGGCAACGCATCACCCATCTGCAGGCCGGTTCTCAGGATGTAGTTCTTGATCGCGGTCATCGTGGTTTCCGCCTGAGTGACGGGCGACGTCATCAGTGTGGAGTATGGGCCGTGGGGGATGATCGGCTCATCAATCGCAAGCGTGATGTTCGTCTCTTTCCCTACGGCGGCGGCGGTTGTGTGCGGTTCGGATGCTCTGTTCATGGTGCTGCTCTTCTTGCTGTCTGCCACGGTTCCTGCCCTGTCAATCATTGTTGATCACTGCGATGTGATTCCGCTCGTTGAACGACTCGCCCCAACGGTGGGGCGGTGGTTGATGAGTGTCCTGCCTGCGAGGTCGTGAGTGGTCTGAGCTCCCCGACTTCTGCTACAGTCATCCTACCAACGTCAGACATAAGACGTCAGACATCAGGAGAGAATCAATGGCGATCACAACTCCGGCGGGCGCCAGCCGCCGCGACTTCATCAGGCTGACCGGCACCCTGGGCGTGGCTGCTGGCCTTGCGGCCAGCGTGGCGGCGTGCGGCAAGGGGAGCAAGGCTGCGAACAAGGACGGCGTCATCACTGCGGGCATCTCCTACGAGCTGGGCACCAACGGCTACGACCCCGCGACGACCAGCTCCGCTCTCACGATTGCGGCCAACTGGCACACCATGGAGGGGCTCACCGATATTCACCCGGCGACCCGTGAGGTGTACGCGGCTCTGGCGGCGGAGATGCCCAAGAAGATCGACGACACCACCTATGAGGTGAAGCTGCGCAAGGACGCGAAGTTCTCCAACGGTTCGGCCGTGACCGCTGAGGATGTCGTCTACTCCTTCGAACGCATCCTGGTTAAGAAGCTGCCGCCGTACTCGAACTTCCTCCCCTTCATCGACAAGGTGGAGGCCAAGGATGCCAGTACCATCACCTTCAAGCTCAAGCACGCCTTCGTGCTCCTGCCTGAGCGTCTCAGTGTCGTCAAGATCGTCCCCAAGGCGGTCGTCGAGGCCGACCCCAAGAAGTTCACGTACAACCCTGTCGGCAGCGGGCCCTACAAGATGACGGACAACGGTGCGGCGAAGCAGGTCATCGTGTTCGAGCGCAATGACCACTACAACGGTCCGTACCCGGCGCTGGTCAAGACCATGAAGTGGAACATCATGCCCGATGACACCACCCGCACCAACGCGATGACCTCTGGCTCCGTGCAGGCTATCGACGCCGTCCCGGCGGCCAACCTGCCGACCTTCAAGGAACCGATCAAGGTCTCGGCGCTGCAGGGATTCAGTCTGCTCTTCGCCATGTTCAACAACACCACCTTCTCCAACGTCAAGGCCCGCCAGGCGGTGCTCTACGCCCTGGACTACGACAAGATCTGCAAGGACGCCATGGCCGGGCTGGCAACGCCGGCAACCTGCTTCGTCCAGGAGGGGCACCCCGCGTACAAGAAGGCCAAGACGGTCTACTCCAAGGACCTCGACAAGGCCAAGGCGCTCCTGGCTGAGGCTGGGATCACCAGTATCAGGATGCTGTGCTCGGACCACGGCTGGTTCTCGGGGGTGCGTCCCGTCATCCGGGAGAACCTCGAGGCCCTCGGGGTGACGGTCAGCTATGACGAGAAGAAGTCGTCCGATTTGTACACCTTCATTGAGTCCCAGGATGGGGCGAAGGCGTGGGATGTCGTCATCGCGCCCGGTGATCCCTCGGTCTTCGGTGAGGATGGGGACCTGCTCATGCGCTGGTGGTATGACACGCCTACGTGGATCGAGAATCGCATGCACTGGAAGGGCTCGGAGGGGCAGAAGGCGATCTATGCGCTGCTCGAGGAGGGGGCCAAGCTCGAGGGTGATAAGCAGATCGCCAAGTGGCAGGAGGCCTTCGACAAGATCTCGGAGGAGGTTCCCCTCTACCCGATCTTCCACCGCAAGAGCCCGATTGCCTACAACTCCTCGACCCTGAAGGACTTCCAGCCGATCAAGCTGACCGCGCTGTCCTTCCTTGGGACGGGGTCGACCAAGTCCTGAGAATCACGCGCGGGCGGTGTGTCACTCTCTGGAGGGTGCTGCGCCGCCCGTGCTGCGCTCATGGCGTCGGTGTGTCCGAGGCGAAAGTAACGGACTTGCGATCTGACGTCAGACATCAGACAATTGAGGTGGTGGTCGACCTTGCGGCCGCCATGTCACCCAGCCGCCCGCTTTAAGGCGGCAGGACGCTAACGCAAAGGAGCATTTCAGTGTCCAACCTCTTCCGCCTGATCGGACGGCGCCTGGTCGCGCTGCCGGTCATGGTGCTGGGCGTGACGCTGCTCGTCTTCGTCGTCATGTCGTTCTCCTCGGCAGACCCGGCGCGTCTCGCGCTGGGTGAGTCGGCCACGCCAGACGCCCTCGAGCAGTACCGAGTCGCCCACCACCTCAACGATCCCTCCTTCAGCGGTACTGGGACTACCTCCTGGGCCTGGTCCACGGAGACCTCGGCACCTCCTTCACCGGAGTCGATACTTCCCAGCGGGTTGCCGAGGCCTTCCCCATCACGCTCCAGCTGACCTTCATCGGAATCTTCGCAGCCGTCATCGTGTCCACGGTCCTGGGCATCACTGCGGCCCTCTACCGCGACAAGTGGCAGGACCAGGTCATCCGCGTCATCTCCATCGCCTGCCTGGCCACCCCGTCCTTCTGGCTCGCCCTGCTGCTCATTCAGTGGTTCTCCACTGTCCCGGGCGGAAGCGGAACCTTCCCGGCGGTGGTTGCCGAATGGATTTCTCTTGACGAGGATCCTGCTGCCTATGTCAATCAGATCTTCCTACCGGCCCTGGCCATCGCGGTGCCCAATGCTGGCTCACTGACCCGTGTGGTCCGTACCGCCATGGTCGAGGAGCTCGACCGCGACTACGTGCGCACCGCCATCGGCGGCGGTGTCCCCAGGAACGTCGTCGTGGCTCGCAACGTGCTGCGCAACGCGCTCATCACGCCGCTGACCGTGCTGGGCCTGCGCTTCGGCTACGCCATGGGGGGCGCTGTTGTCATCGAGATGATCTTCAATATCCAGGGGATGGGCAAGCTCATCTTCGAGGGCATTACCCGTAATGACGTGAACGTCGTTCAGGGAGTCTCCATCACGGTGGCACTGGCCTTCATCATCATCAACATTGTTGTTGACATGCTCTACGTCCTCGTCAACCCACGAATCAGGAGCATCTGATGCTGCACCGCTCCACACTGGATAAGGCCTCCAAGCCCGGGACGCGCTTTCAGGGCTGGAAGGCGCTTCCCCTGGGTTCCAAGATCGCTGTCGTCGTACTCGGCCTCATCGCTCTCATCGCCATCCTGGCTCCCGTCGTCGCCCCCTACTCTCCCAATGCGACAGGGCTCGCGGTGGCCAAGTCGACCGCCCACATTGAGGGAATTGAGGGCGCCGGCAATCTGACCACCAGTGACCTCTCCGTGGCTCCCCTCGATGTCGCACCTGTTCGGCACCGATGCCACAGGACGTGACATCTTCTCCCGCGCCGTCTACGGCTCTAGGGATCTCACTGGTCGTGGGCCTGACGGCCACTGGACTTGCGCTTGTGGTGGCCTCGGTCCTCGGCGCCGTCGCCGCCACCTCCCGCAAGTGGGTCGCTGAGACCCTCATGCGCGTGCTCGACGTCGTCATGTCCTTCCCCGGCATCGCTCTGGCGGCCGTCCTCGTCTCGGCGATGTCGACCCGCCTGCCGATGCTGCCGGTCATCATCGTCTCCATCGGCATCCTCTACATCCCCCAGCTCACCCGCGTGGTGCGTGCCAACATCATCTCTCAGTTCGGGGAGGACTATGTGGCTGCCTCCAAAGTGATGGGTGCCCCGGTGCCGTGGATCCTCCTCAAGCACGTGGCCCGCAACTGCATCGCCCCCATCATGGTCTTCGCGACCGTCCTGGTGGCTGACGCGATCGTCTTCGAGGCCTCACTGTCCTTCATCGGTGCGGGCATCAAAGTCCGTCAACACCCCGACCTGGGGCAACATGCTGTCCGAGGGCAAGGAGCTGCTCCTGTCTGGCCACTGGTGGCCGACCTTCTTCCCTGGCCTGCTCATCCTTATCACCACCCTGTGCCTCAACGTCCTGTCCGAGGGGCTCACCGATGCGATGGCCTCGCCGCGTATCAAGGCCAAGCCCGATGTCCAGGCCGATGAGGAGGCCATGGACGCCCAGGAGACCCTGGAGGCCTGGGACGACGCGGCCGAGGCGGTGGTCACCAACGCCTCCGTCGCTGACGGGGATGACGCCACGAACGGGCTGAGCTCGCTGACCGGCGTCGTCGCTCCGGCGGCTGAGGATGTTCCTCTGTCCGAGCGGCTCAGCTCCCTGCGGGTGGCCGAGCTCGCCCGGCGAGACCGCCTGGTCTACGAGGACACCGGTGAGGACCCGGTCCTGGAGGTCAAGAACCTCTCGATCGCCTTCCCCGAGCAGCACGGTGAGGTCAACATCGTCGATGGCGTCTCCTTCTCCGTGCGTCCCGGCGAGACCATGGGCCTGGTGGGGGAGTCCGGCTGCGGCAAGTCCATCAGCTCGATGGCCGTCATGGGGCTGCTGCCGCCCTCGGCCCGCCTCTCCGGCGAAATCCTCTTCAAGGGGCGCAACATCCTTGAGATGACGCCGTCCGAGCACAACGCGCTGCGCGGTCACGAGATGAGCATGGTCTACCAGGACGCCCTGTCCTCGCTGAACCCCTCGATGCTCATCCGCACCCAGATGGCCCAGCTGAGCGCACGCGGAGGCACGCGTAGTGCCTCCGAGCTCCTCGAGCTGGTGGGGCTCGACCCCAAGCGCACGCTGCGCAGCTACCCGCACGAGCTCTCCGGCGGTCAGCGCCAGCGCGTCCTCATCGCCATGGCGCTGACCCGAGACCCCGCCCTGGTTCTGGCCGACGAGCCGACGACCGCCCTGGACGTGACCGTTCAGAAGCAGGTCATCGACCTGCTCAATGAGCTTCGTGAGAAGCTCGGCTTCGCGATGGTCTTCGTCTCGCACGACCTGGCTCTCGTGGCCAAGCTGGCTCACCGAATCACCGTGATGTACGCGGGCCAGGTGGTCGAGCAGGCGCCCACCAGCGAGCTGCTGTCCAACCCTGTTCACGAGTACACCCAGGGCCTTCTTGGTGCTGTGCTCTCCATCGAGGCCGGCTCCAAACGACTCCACCAGGTGCGAGGGGTCGTCCCCTCACCCAGCGAGTTCGTCAAGGGAGACCGGTTCGCCCCGAGATCGTCCCACCCGACGGTCGGCCTTGAGACCCGTCCGGTGCTCAAGCCGGTGCCGGGCACGACGGAGCACAGCTACGCCATCACCCCCGAGCTCGAGACTCTGCTCGCTAAGGAGAAGCACTGATGTCCCCAACACGTCTGCATCGTCCTCATGGAGCGAGGACCAGCCGGTCGTCGAGCTCAGGGACGTCAATGTCATCCACAAGTCCCGCACCGGTGGCCTGTTCAACCCGGACACGGTTCACGCGGTCAACAACGTCTCGCTGTCCGTCAAGCGCGGAGAGACGCTGGGACTCGTGGGGGAGTCGGGCTGTGGCAAGTCCACCACCGCCCGGGTCATGGTGGGGCTGCAGCCGATCACCTCCGGTGAGGTCATCTTCAAGGGCCGTCCGCTGGGGCGCTCGGCCGCGGACCGTCGCGAGCTGGGGCGCAGCATCTCGGTGGTCTTCCAGGACCCGGCCACGGCCCTCAACCCGCGCATGATCGTGCACGACGCGCTCATCGACCCGCTCAACGTCCACGGAATCGGTTCTCCCAAGGAGCGAGAGGCCCGGGTGCGCGACCTCCTCCACCTGGTCGGGCTGCCGCCCAGCGCACTCAACGTGCTGCCTCGGCAGATCTCCGGTGGTCAGCGCCAGCGCGTGGCCATTGCCCGAGCACTCGCTCTCGACCCCGACATCATCGTGGCCGACGAGCCCACCTCGGCCCTGGACGTCTCGGTGCGCGCCCAGGTGCTCAACCTCCTCCAGGACCTCAAGGCCTCCTTGGGGCTGGGACTGGTGTTCATCAGTCACGACATCAACACGGTGCGCTACGTCTCGGACCGGATCGCCGTCATGTACTTCGGCAAGATCCTCGAGATCAACACCACTGAGGAGATCTTCAACAATCCTCAGGAGGAGTACACGCGCACTCTCCTGTCAGCAGTGCCCTCGCTGCTCGATGTCTGAGTAGACGGCCCCCGGCTGCGGCCGGCGGCGTCAGCATCTCCAGGTGAGGGGCGGACCCACTCGGGTCCGCCCCTCACCTGTCCATCGGTTCCGTTGAAGAGGGTATCTCCTTCCCCAGACCGCTGATGCTGGAGCAGAGGCATCGGTGTGATAATTGCGAGAAATCGGTCCGTCAATCTCGTATGAACTCTGAGTGCCCAAGCATTGACTTTCTGGTCACGTGTCGTGTAGATTACTTTTATCAGTTCAGAGAGGAGCTGATAGCGGCATACACGGCCGCCAACAAAGGTGTTGATTGTGAAGGAGGGTCTCCTATGTATGTCACAGCGCCATGGCGTGTGACCACGACGGCACGTCGCCAGTCCGTCGTGCGTGAGGGTCGGGGCCCGTCCTTGATTCACCTCTGAACAGCTGGTGGGAAAACCTGGGGTTGTGTCGGGGAGGAGTGGGCTGCGGCGTGCGCCCCTCCGTTGCTGTCTCATCGCTGTGAAGTATGAGGCGATGAGAATTTCGAGACGCGCTTGAGTCGCTGAGGTCAAGCGCGCCTGCGATCAGACGCATTCTTGATGAGTCCGGCTCGCGATGCTGAGTGTGGAATTCCAGGGATTTGCGATTCATGTAGTGATCGATGGGGACTTCTGTGCCCTTTTTGAGAAACAGGTGACAAGTGATTGAGTCAGTATGTGCCGCATTGCGGCTTGATGAAGAAATTCTCGACTCTGAAACAGGAAGCATCTCCTGTGAGTTCCGGTCGAGGTCTGACGGTAACCTCTTTGCTCTACGAGGAGCCGACGGGTCCGGTCTCGAGCTACGCATCGTCGGATCTTCACTCGTGTACGAGGCGACGGTTCCAGACAGGTGGAGCAAGCTGGAGGCTGAGGATGTGCGCTCACTCGACGATGGGCGCTGGCACAGCGCCGTCGTCACCGTCAATTCTGCCGGTACCCGTCTCTACCTCGACGGCTACCAGGTGTTCTGCGGTACCACCACGGCCTTCCTCAAGGACCTTCCCGGTCTGACGCAGGCCGTCGTGGGGCAGGGTGACAGCCCTGAGGTCGCTGCCTTCACAGTGCACCCCAGGGTGCTGACGGCCAGAGAGGTCCTGGCCCTGTCGAGGCGGGCTGAGCCACTGGTCGAGGTCGCTGCGAACCGTCTGAGCCCTCATGACGTCGCCCGCTTCGCCGGTGCTCGGCACGGCTCCTTCTGGTTGCGCTTCCGGGTGCGGGGGCGGATGCAGCAAGGAGCCCTCCTTGCCGCCGGTGGACTTGGGCGCGAGCAGCTCACTGTGACCGTGGGACCCGAGGGGATCACCTACACCGGAGTGAGCGCAACGGGAGAGCGCAGGGAGGTCAAGGCCACAGGCGCCTGGAGCGACGGTGGCTGGCACGAGGTCGTGGTCGCTGTGGGGCACGGTGCGGTCGACCTCTACGTCGACGGCTTCCGTGAGACGCACGCTCCTGGCGAGTTCTTCCTCGGAGGGGTTGAGGGGCTCGATGAGATCGTCGTCGGCCAGGACTGCGAGGGGGTGCGTCTGTCCGGAGAGGTCCAGCGAGCGGGGCTCTACGACTACGCGCTCAGCGACGCACAGATCAAGCGTTTGTCCGAGGTGGAGCCGATTGAGACCGACGCTCTGTTCGACCGCGGCTACTGCGGATCCGCCTCCTACCGGATCCCCTTCCTCCTCACGCTGTCCCTCCGGCACCGTCCCTGGCAGGGGCTGATCAGCGGGTCTCCAACGCCAACGACTCTCCCAACGACATCAACTTCGTCGTGCGCCGATCCCTGGACGCAGGACGAAGCTGGGAACCGGCGAGCACCGTCATCGACTGTCCGGGGAGCGGGGAGGACGCTTCGTCAGTCATCGACTCCTGCATGGTCCAGGATCCGCACACAGGACGGGTCCATGTCCTCATCGACCACTTCCCGGGAGGGATCGGGCAGCCCTAACTGCTGGGCGTCGACAGGATTCGACGAGCGGGGAAGGAGGCTGCTCAGAGACCTTGACGGTGGCCGCTACGTCGTCGAGCCCGATGGCACGGTCGCAACGGTCGAGGGTCAGGACACCGAGTTCCGGGTGCTGGATGACGGCACGGTGCTCCGTAACGGCACCCCGGCGGGCAACATCGAGCTGGCCCCCGGGGCGGACCCGGCCGAGAGCCTCCTGGCCATCCCCACCAGCTACCTGCAGATCGCTCACTCCGACGACGACGGCGTCACGTGGAGCACGCCACGGGACCCTCAACCCCAGGTGAAACAGCCGTGGATGAGGTTCCTGGGCACCTGCCCGGGCAACGGCATCGCCCTGAGGAACGGTCCTCACGCCGGACGCCCTCATCGTTCCCCTCTACTTCAACAACGAACAGAACTGGCTGGCGATGTGCGACCATCGCCTACTCCGACGACCACGGCGAGACCTGGCAGCTCGGTCACGGCCCCAATGAAGGGCGGCAGACCCCCGAGGGGGCGCTCGACCCGCAGACATTCGTCGATGAGACCTGGTCACTGCACGAGGCCGCCGTGGTGGAACGACAAGACGGGGTCCTTCTGCTGTTCATGCGCAACCAGCACCCTCGTGGGCGTGTCGCCGTCAGCGAGTCCCACGACGCGGGGCAGACCTGGGGGCCGATCCGCTTCGATGAGGAGCTTCCCGAGATCTGGTGCCAGCCCAATGCGATCAGTCTGCCCTCCCCGAGGGAGAGGACCGCATTGTCTTCGTCAACGCCTCGCTCATGCTCCCGTTCCGTGGCTGTGGGGTCATTCGACTCAGCCTCGACGGCGGACGCACGTGGAAGCACTCGCGGACCTTCAACCCCGGTCACTACGTCTACCAGTGCATGTGCGTCCCTGCCCGACGGCAGGATCGGGATCCTCTGGGAGAACGAGTGCCAGGGGTCTCTACTTCTCACGTCTGCCCCTGAGCTGGTTCTCCGACGGTATCGAGACCGTCGAGCCCCGTCAGGCAGAGGAGCAGGACTGACTCTCATGACGATGAATCACCCGTCAGCCACATCTCACTTCACCCCCAACCGTCATTTCCCGTTCAAAGGAGAACTGTCATGACTCCCCCCACCTCAGTCTCGTCTCACTCGGCCTCCGCACTCAGTCGTCGCGGTTTCATGGTCCTGGGCGGCATCGGCATGTGCGGCGCGCTGGCCGCATGCGGCGGCAAGGACTCCGCCGATGACGAGGGGACCGGGCCCCTGCGCGGCACGGTCACCATGTGGTCCTCCTTCACCCAGGGGCCTCGTGCAGACTGGATGAAGAAGATGGCCGAGGAGTTCCACGCGAAGAATCCCGACGTCACCATCAAGATCGAGCAGTTCTCCTGGTCCGAGTTCAAGACGAAGTGGACCACCGGACTGACCTCAGGGCAGGTTCCGGATATCTCCACGGCACTGCCCAACGACGTCGTGGAGATGATCAACTCCGAGGCCCTGGTGCCGTTGGACAAGGTCATCGACTCCATCGGTCGGGACCGGTTCCCCAAGCAGGCACTGGCCGAGGGGCAGCTGGACGGAAAGTCCTACTCCGTGCCCATCTACTCCCACGCGCAGGTGATGTGGTACCGCAAGGACGTGCTGAGCTCCAAGGGACTGTCTGTTCCGACGACCTGGGAGGAGCTGGCCAAGGCGGCGAAAGCCGTCGGAAAGTCGGATAGCCTCTACGGACTCTCCGTGCCCCTGGGGACGGGGGACATGCTGGGGGCGCGCTACCTCAACTTCTACGTTCGCTCCGCCGGCCAGAGGCTGCTCAAGGATGACGGAACGGCCAACCTCACCTCCGAGGCGGCCCTGGGTGGTATCAGTACTGGACCGACCTGCTACAAGTCGGTCTCTCCGGAGGGCTCACTGGACTACGCGGTCCTCGATCAGGCGACGCTCTTCTACCAGGGCAAGACCGCCTTCGACTTCAACTCCGGATTCCACATCTCGGGTGGCGAAGGACAGCCCCAACCTGGTCGACTCCATCGCCGCGGCGCCTCTTCCCCGGGCATGAAGGCCTCGGACCCGGCGAACTACCCGGCCGAGGTGTCCAACGTTCCCCTGGTGGTGTGGGAGGCATCAAGGTCAAGCGGGAGGCCAAGGCATTCCTTCAGTTCCTGTTCACCAGGACAAGTACATCGAGTTCCTGCACTCGGTCCCCGGCGGCATGCTGCCGGTCCCTCAGTGACATCTCGAAGGAGCCGAGCTACACGAACAACGAGACCATCAAGAAATACTCCGACTCCATCAAGGTGATCCAGGACCAGGTCAACGTCGGCAGCGCATGATCGGCATGGAGAAGGGGCCACTCGTCCCAGGCGGGAGTCCTCACCAGCCAGGGGCTGATCGAGGAAGATGTACCACTCGATCATCATTGACAAGACCGATGTCGAGACCGCTGCAAGGACTGCGAGGAAGAAGCTCAGCGAGGGCCTTCAAGGGCCGCTGGAGCCAGCATCAAGTGACTCGGTGATGCGGTGGGAGAGGCGTCTCCCCACCGCCCAGTCCGAAAGGTGAGCTCATGACACGAATCAAGCGAATGAACTGGACGGGCGTCGTCTTTGTGGCGCCGTCAGTCATCATTGTTCTTGCCCTTCTGATATGCCCCGGTCTTCTCAAGCATCTGGTACTCCTTCACTGACAAGCACCTCTTGCGCCACAGCTACCAGGTGGTGGGTATATCCAACTACACCGACCTCCTCGCATCTCCTGGTTTTTGGAATGCTTTCGGGGTGTCGATCAAGTGGACCGCGGCGTCGATCATCGGCCAGCTCGCAGTGGGAATGGTTCTGGCACTGGCGTTGGACCGGGTGCCCCGCGGGTCGGGACTGTTCCGTACGCTCCTCATCGTTCCCTGGGCGTTCCCGGCGATCATCACTGCGTTCGCCTGGAAGTGGATCCTTAATGATGTCTACGGGTTTCTGCCCAATCTTCTGACCACTCTTGGGCTCAGCGATAAGAATATGGCATTGCTGGGCAATCCCTCGACGACCTTCTGGGTGGCGCTGCTCATCAATATCTGGTTCGGTGCGCCGATGTTCATGGTGAACATCCTCTCTGCTCTCAAGACCATCCCTCAGGAGCAGTACGAGGCGGCAATGGTGGATGGCGCCTCCGGATGGCAGAGGTTCAGGTTCATTACGCTGACCCATATTCGAGAGGTCATCGGTCTGCTGGTCATCCTGCGCACCATCTGGGTCTTCAACAACTTTGACATGCTCTTCCTCCTGACGGGCGGAGGTCCGGGGGAGAGGACGACGACACTGCCGATCTTCGCCTACCAGGAGGGTTGGAGCCTGCGTCAGCTCGGGGTTGCCTCCACTGTGACGATCCTGCTGCTCATCTTCCTGCTGGTGCTGGCTTACGGTGCCTTCAGTGATGCTCAACCGCTGGGAAAAGGAAAGGGGCTGAATCATGCGACGTGCTGGTCGTGGTCCGTGGGGTACGGTGTGCGTGTACCTCATTCTCATCGTGGCTGCTTTTGTTGCAGTGTTCCCGCTCGTGTGGGTGGTCTCCTCATCCTTCAAGACCTCTCACGAGCTCGCACAGAATCCGTTGCAGCTGTTCTCGAGCTCGCCGACGCTTGAGCACTACCGCAAGGTGGTCGAGGGAGATCGGGTTCCTGACGAGATCTCAAGAACTCATTGCTGATCGCAGGCTGCTCAACCGTCATCGCGGTCCTGGTCTCGTTGCTGGGTGCCTACGGGATCGTGCGATTCTTCCCTCGTGTTGGCAAGCAGCTGACCAAGCTTCTCATCGGCACCTACATGTTCCCGCCGATCCTGCTCGCCATTCCGTACACCATCACGATGGTGAAGCTCGGCCTCATGAACAGCTACTTCGGGCTGATCATCGCCTATCTCTCGTTCTCGATCCCCTATGCGATCTGGATGCTCATCGGTTTCTTCCAGACGGTTCCCTCATCGGGGTGGAGGAGGCGGCCGCCGTGACGGGGGCCAGTCGATTTCCGGAGTGTTCTGGCAGATCTCGGTCCCCATCATCCTTCCGGGGATCGTGGCCACTGCCGTCTGACACTTCATCAACACGTTTCAATGAGTTCCTCTACGCGCTCCCTGTTCATCACCGAGTCGGACAGGATGCCCGTCGCAGTCGGCCTCTACTCTCTCCAGGGTCGGAGGTTCTTGACTGGGGAGCCATGATGGCTGCTTCCGTGATCGTGATCGTCCCATCGGTCGTCTTTCTTCATGGTCATTCAGAAGCACATCTCGGAGGGCTCTCGGAGGGCTCCGTCAAGTAGCGCCTCCTGGAGCCTGTCCCCAGTCCGCCTCCCTGTCGCCCCGGTGCCTGCGACGCGGTGATCGCACGCGATCGCCGGCACCGAGGGTGGCGCCGAGGAGCAGTCTGCAGCAATACTCGCTGACGTCAGATGTCAGACGTCCGATAACCTTTCAATGAAGAGAGTCACCACAATGGACAACCGTTTCACCGGCGTCATCCGCCGGTCGTCACTCCTTTCACCACCGAGGGCGAGGGTTGACCTCGACAGCCTGGACAAGGTCGTCGAGCACCTCATCGCCGAGTGGCGTCGATGGCCTGTTCACCCTGGGGTCCTCCGGAGAGGTTGCCTACCTCACCGACGCCCAGCGTGACGCCGTCATCGAACGAGTCGTCAAAGACTGCTGCAGGGCCGCGTCCCGGTGCTCGCCGGTGCCATCGACACCACCGCCCACCGTGGTCATCGACCAGGCCCGTCGCGCCGTCTCCCTCGGCGCCGAGGCGATCGTGGCCACCTGCCCGTTCTACGCGCTCAACGACGCCGACGAGATCAAGGCTCACTTCCGCGCCATCGCCGCAGGCCGTCGATGTGCCCGTCTTCGCCCTACGACGTCCCCGTGCGCCTCGGCGGCGCCAAGCTCGGCTGCGACCTCGCTCGTCGAGCTGGGCAAGGAGGGGTCCTCGCCGGCGTCAGGACTCCTCCGGCAATGACGTCGCCTTCCGCAGGCTGGTCGCGGCCAGCGGGCCGCGGGCCTGGCCCTCCTGACCGGTCACGAGTGCGTCGTCGACGGCATGCTCCTGCTGGCGCCGACGTCTCGTCCCCGGATACGGCAACGTGGACCCGGTCCGCTACGCCGCGATGTGGAAGGCCTCCCGCGAGGCGCGTGGGACGAGGTGCGTCGCCTCCAGGACGAGGTCTGCGCCGGCTTCGAGATCGTCTTCGTCCCTCAGGGGCGCTCGGCCGACGCCACCGGCATCGGCGCCTTCAAGACCGCGATGGAGGCGATCGGATCATCGCCACCAACGAGGATGGCCTTCCCGTCAAGGCGCTCGAGGGCGAGACCAGGAGCGCGGTCCTGAGATCGTCAGGCCCCAGGGGTCTCATCTGATGTCCCCGGCGGCTGCGTGCCCGCCCGCCTCGCCGACGAGCGGGCGGCGCTGCGGCCGCATGCAGCGTCAGGGCGGACTGCTGCGGCCTCGACGCCTCGCTCCAGGCTGGCCTCACTGCGGCCGTCCAACTCATTCCTTCCCGACTCTCATCCGGCGCACAGCGCCGACAACCCCTCGTCGGAGAGCGTCGTGAGTCAGGATGTCCTCCCATCCACCTCACTCAACCCATCGCCGTCGCCGTGCTGCCAGGGCCCGCTCGTCGTCGGACTCGACCTGGGCGGCACCAAGATGGCTGCCGCGCTGGTCGACGCCGATGGAGCCCTGCAGGACTCGGTGTGCTCCTGTCCCGACCCCGGCTCACGACGGTCCCTGCCGCCATGCTCGACGCCATCAGCGGCCTGATCACGAAGGTCGTCCCAGGGGCGGGAACGCACCAGGAGCCCTGGTCAGTGCCGTACCGATCACGGCGGTCGGGATCGGGACCGCAGGCTGTCGTCGACGTCGAGACGGGGAGCCATCCTGTCGGCCACCGACGCCATCACCGGATGGGCCGGCACGCAGATCGCCGCCGGTGTTCAGGAGCGGCTCGCCGCGCAGGGGCTGGGTGGGCTGCCGGTCCACGTCGAGAACGACGTCGACGCCTACGCCGCCGGAGAGGCCTGGCTCGGCGCCGGTACCAGGGGCTGAGGTCGTCCTCATGGTGGCGGTGGGCACTGGGGTCGGCGACGCCCTCGTCATCGAGGGGCGAACTCGCAGGGGCGCCCATCACGTGGCCGGCGAGATCGGTCACGTCCCCGTCCCAGGGGCCGGGGAGGCCCTGCACCTGCGGTAGGAAGGGGCACCTGGAGGCATCACCGCTGGCCGCAGATCCACCGCCGCTACCTGGCCCAGGGTGGGGCCCCCTGATGTGCTGACGCCCGCGGGGTCGAGGGCGCGCCGCCGCTGCGGGGATGATATCGCCGTCAGGAGGTCTACCGAGACTCGGCCATGTGCCTGGCAGGGCGCTGGCAGGCCTGGTCACCGTGATCGATCCCCGACGTCGTCGTCGTCTCCGGTGGACTGGCCCGCGCCGGGCGACCTGTGGTGGAAGCCCCTGCGACAGACCTTCACCGCAGAGATCATCGACCCCTCTGGCCCCATCAAGATCATTCCCGCCACCCTGGGAACCACCGCGCCGATCGTCGGCGCGGCTCGCGGCGCCCTCGCCCTGGCCGCCAGCAACGACAACCACCGCCCCTAGCCATCGGGCTTCGGGCATCATCAGACAGGACACACCTATGACCGAGCAGTCACCCTCACGGTCGTCAACGCGGGCGCATGCCGCCTACGGCGGCGATCCATCCCCGTTCTGGAACGCCTCAGGGACGGGCTCCATCGCCTCCGCCCAGGCATACAGGCGAGCCGATGCGCGACCCCGCACCATGGACGAGGTGGCCCAGGCGTGCATCGCCGGAGGCGCCGTCGGCATCCGCGCTCAAGGGCCTGGCGGACCTGGCCTCATCTGTCAGCACGTCGACGTTCCCGTCATCGGCCTGTGGAAGGACGGCCCGACGGCGTCTTCATCACTCCCGACCCTCACCCACGCCATCGCCGTGGCCGCCACCGGAAGCCGGATCGTGGCACTGGATGGAACACGCCGCCCCGCCCCGACGGGCTGAGCCTGGCCCAGACCGTCGAGGGCCTCCGTCAGAGCTCGCCCCTGAGGTCCTCGTCATGGCCCGACTGCGGGTCTCTGGATGATGCCAAAGGCCGCCCAGGACGCAGGAGTCGACATCCTCGGGGACCACGCTGGCCCGGCTACACCGGGAGCGTCCCAAGACCGAGGGACCCGACCTCGAGCTCGTCGACCAGGTCGCCGGTGTCGCTGGGAGGTCCCCTGCGTCGTCGAGGGGCGGGTCCATACTCCCGCGCAGGCGGCTGCCGCCATGGAGCACGGGCGCTTCGCCGTCGTCGTCGGCACCGCGATCACTCACCGACGACCATCACCTCGTGGTTCGCGAACGCTGCCCGGGCGCCCTCTGGAAGGGCTGAGCGGAGGGGCAGGAGAAACAGCGTCGTTCCGCGACTTGCTCTGTGTGTGACGGGATGTGACTGCTGGGGTGCAAATGTGCGGTGTTACTCGCTATCCCAGCGCGACACTCCGGTCTGACCTGACAAACCCAAGGTTTTTATGCGTAGCGTTGCCAGAAGTGGCACCACAAGGGTGTCCGTCCACGATCGAGAGGAAGACATGTCCGTCAACCGCACCAGGCTCATCGCCGCCATCGCCGAGAAGGCTGGCCTGACCAAGACCGACGCCGACGCCTTCCTGGGAGCCTTCCAGGATGTCCTCGTTGAGAACGTCGCTCAAGGGTGAGGCCGTGAAGATCACTGGCCTCATGGGTATCGAGCGCGTCGAGGCGTGCCGCACGCACCGGCCGCAACCCCACACCGGTGAGGAGATCCAGATCCCCGCCGGCTACGGCGTCAAGGTCACCGTCGGCTCCTCGCTGAAGAAGGCTGTCGCCGAGTGATGCGTGGGGCCGTGCCCTGATCATCCTGATTCCGGCCCGTCTGCCACTCCGTCGAGGTGCGGCGGACGGCAAATCTACACATCGGTCTCACGCATCAGCTCGACTGCAAGCGTCCTCGCATGACTGTACTGATGATGCTCAGTGTACGGTTCTCCGGGAGGGATGAGGCCGGGATCCGTGATCTCTCCCTGCCGGCGGAGGGCTGAATAGGAAGGTCCTTTTACGGTGGAAATATGTCTGCTTTCCACATCTCGCGGCGAGATCGCCTGACGGCACGGACGCGGTTGCCGCACTGGCCGGGGCGTCTCCCGGCTCCCGCTCCGTGCCGGCACTTCAGATGGTGGGACTGGTCAAGGCCTTCGATCGCAAAGTTGCGGTGGATCGGCTGAGCCTCGACATTCCCCGTGTCCAGCTTCTACGGCATCGTCGGTCCCAACGGTGCGGGCAAGACGACCAGCCTGTCGATGGCCACCGGCCTACTGCGTCCCGACGCCGGTCAGGTACTCGTGCACGGTGTTGACGTGTGGACTCAGCCGCAGCGGGCCAAAGGCCCTTCTGGGAGTCCTGCCCGATGGGCTGCGTACCTTCGACCGCTCTCAACGGCCTTGAGCTCGTCACATACTCCGGGCTCCTGCGTGGGCTCGATCGGGATGTCGTCGTGCCCCGGGCCACTAGAGCTGGTCAAGGTGCTGGGGCTGTGGGACGCCGGGACGACTACTGGTCGCCGACTACTCGGCGGGCATGCGCAAGAAGATCCACCTGGCCTGCGCCATGGTGCACTCGCCCTCCATCCTGGTCCTGGACGAGCCCTTCGAGGCCGTCGACCCGATCTCGGCCCAGACGATCCAGGCGATCCTGCGGGACTACGCCGCCGCCGGCGGCACCGTGGTCATCTCCAGCCACGTCATGGCCACTGTGCAGCGCCTGTGCGACCACGTGGCCATCATCAATGCCGGCCGAGTTGTCGCCGCAGGGACGACGGAGCAGGTCGCGGCCGGCGCGGACCTCGAGCAGCGCTTCACCGAGCTGGTGGGGGGCCAGGTGCGAACGGAGGGGCTGTCATGGTTGCGACCCTCGTCAAGCTGAAATGGCGCCTGACCCTCAACGCCCTGACCAAGAACGTCTGGGCCATCATCGGGACCGTGTTCGGGGCCCTTTACGGGTTGGGGGCGCTCGGCTTGGTGCTGGCCCGGCGCCGTCGGGACTCGACTCGAAGGCCGACCCCCGACGTCATCGCTCTGGTTCTCGGGAGCCCTCGGGGCGCTGCTGGTGGTCAGGTTGGGCCGTGGTGCCCGCTGCTCGTCACCGCGGGATCGACTCCACCCTGGATCTCGGCGATGGCGGCCTGGGCCGCTCCATCGAGACGGCTGGCGCTCGGGCCTGCTGGCCGCCGGCGCCCTGGCATCCCCGGTTGCCTCACGGCCGCCGTCTGCCTCATTCCAGTCCCTCACCTGGCTGGTGGCGGGGCCAGCTCCTCGGCTAGCACTCCTGGCGCTTGCTGTGCGCTCCGGCGGCCCTGGCCACCTGCGTCATGCTGTCCCGGATCATCGTGACGGCCGCAGGCATCTCCTCCTCCGCCGACGTGAGACGACGGCGATCATCGCCTTCGTGGCCTTCTTGGCGTCACACAGCTGCCGAATCTGATTCCCCGGATCCTCGGGGACGCATCCCACTGGCTTTCCTTCAGCAGCCTTCGGACCCTGGCGCAAGGTCACTGGGGCCTGATCCCCTTCGGCTGGGCCTTCGCCGCCCCTGGGCTCCTGGCCACCGGTTCGAGTGCTTGCAGCTCTGGTACTGGCGATCGGTGCCTGGATCCTCCCGTGGCCCTGCTGCCCCTGTGGCAGCGCGTCGTGAGCACAGGTGATAGCCTCTCCGGGGGTCGTCGCACACCGGACGCTGCCTACGCCTCGACGGTGGCAGTGAGCGCCTCGGTGCGCACAGGGTGCAAGCCATCTCGACGCTCCTCCCATGGGCCCGCCGGCTCGACTCTCTGCTGCTACCGCAGCCCGCGGCCGCCGTGGCGCTCGCTGTCTGCGCTACTGGCGCACGGACTCAGGTACCTGGTTCCAGCTCCCTGTCCGTCCTGCTCATTTCCGGTCGTTCTCATCATGGGTCCCCGCTCATGAGCTCCAGCCGATTCGTCGTCGTTGTCAACGGTCAGCGGTTTGGAGAGCAGCCTCGCCCTCGGACACGCGCCAGTGGTCGCTGCTGTGCATGGCACCGGCATTGGCAGATGTTCATGGGCTGGGTGATCCATGACGACCTCGGCCTGGACTCCACCGCCCTGTGGAGCCACATCAGCTCAGGGCATCCGTGGGGCGCACGACCGTCTGGGGCGGGTTGTCGGAGCAGCTCTGTGGCGGGTTCCCGCTCTGCTCGCCGTCGAGGTGCTCATGAGTCTGTGGACCCGGCTACTGGGAGGCGCTGCCCGCCGTGACCGGCGCCTGTCTGGCTCTCCTCGGCTGCGCACTGGCCTGGTCCTGCCTCGCCAGTGTCCTGCTGCCCTACGAGAGCGCTCGCGCCCGGGAGACAGTCCCCATGCGCTCGCGGACCTCGGGACGGCCTATCTGGCCTCCATCATTCAGATGGTGGCGACCTGCTTCTCCTCACTCGTCTGCTCGCCGGTACTCGCGGCTGGCGGCCTGCGGTGTTGTCAGGCGGCTCACTGCTGTGGGGTGGGCGGCATCTCGTCGCTGGGGTCGCCTGGGTGCGCTCTGCGCTCTGGGGCGGGAGTCGTCTTCGGCTGGGCAGGCTGCTCGATCGTCGAGGACCTCAGGTCCTAGCCACGATCCGCACCTGGCCGGGACATGCACAGCCGGTGTGATCACGCTGGTCACACCGCTACAGACTGATTGATTCTGATGACTCGAGGGTGAGGATTTGATCTAAAGTCGCTCAAGCATGTGGCGGCTCGCAGACATTAATGAAACTCAGTACTACCAGTCGTTATGTCAGAGGACATCATCGTGCAGCTTGTCATTCTGGATTCCGCGCAGGCGATCGCACAGCGGGCGGCCGACGAGATCGAGGCGCTGCTCAAGGACAAACCGGTAGCCGTGCGGAACCGCCACCGGGTCCTCGCCCCTGCCCCTGTACGACAGAGCTCGCCGCTCGTTTGCGCCGCCGGACGCATCAACTTCGCGGGGTCACCGGCTTCATGCTTGACGAGTACGTCAGCCTGCCGCAGGACACCCGGGCGCTACATGCCACCTTCATGCAGAACTCAATCTGCGCTCTCCGCGTGGACATGCGTCCCGGTGCGCTTCACGGTCCCGGACGCGCTGAGCGAGGACCCTGAGGCCGCCTGCCGGGACTATGAGGCTCAGATGGCGGCGCGCCGGGTACTGCGACCTGCAGATCCTCGGCATCGGCTCCGACGGGCATCGGATTCAACGAGGCCCGGCGGCGCCCTCGACTCGCGCACGCACTCGGTGAGCTCCACGAGCAGAACCCGCCGTGACAACGCCCGACTTTCTTCGGCGGCGACGTCGACCAGTACCCAGCCCAGTGCATCACCCAGGGGCTGGCCACCATCATGGAGCCTGCAGCTCGTCCTCATCGCCTACCGGCGAGGCAAGGCCGAGGCCGTCGCCCAGCTCGTGGAGGGCGAGGGAGTGAGCTCAGTGGCCGGCAGACCGTCATGCAGCGCCACAACGACGCCCTCGTGCTGGTCGACCGCGCTGCCGCCAGCCGCTCACCTCATCGAAGCGCTGACGACGGGGCGCCGCGCGTCAGGGGAGAGCCTCCCCACAGGACCAGGGTGGGGTGGGCGACTGCCGGTACGCACCGTCCGACCTCACTGGGCGGCATGACAGATGTCCTCGCCAGTGCTGATCCCAGGGCGCCCGGGCGCCGACCGACCCGGCGGCCGAGCCCACGCAGGGCGTCGGGACGGCCGTCCTGGAGCGCGAGGGCTCCAGTCGACCGACGACGGCGACGCGGACCGCTTCGCACACTACGTCCGCAAGGGACAAGATCGCCGCGCGCGCCGCTGTCACAGGCGTCCTGTTGTCGCACTGTGCGCGGCAGGTGTGGACGCCCGGTCGCGCGACCGTCGAAGTACCCGGTGTGCCCCACCTGCAAGTCCATCTACGAGGAGATGCGCGGCTGGGGACGACTCGGACGGCAAGGCCCCCGATTCCCCCGGTTCCCCGTTCGGGCGAGGCGGTCGGTGAGCGCCGCTCGTGGCGGCCAGGCGACCACCCACCCCGACACGGGCCTCGAGCGTCAGCGGCCCAGAACCTCTCCGGCCTCCCGCGCCCGCGCCGCGTGGGGAACAGCCGGGTCGCTGCGCGCCCGGCAGGCCGCGGCGCTGGGGCAGTACCTGGAGACGATGCCACAGGACTTCCTGGCCGTGGCCACCCCCGGGAGCCGGCAAGACGACCTTCGCGCTGCGAGGTGGCCACCGAGCTGCTCAGCTCCGGTGACGTCCACAAGGTGACGATCGTCTGCCCACCGAGGCACCTCAAGTACCAGTGGGCGGGCGGCCGCCCGTGTCGCGCATCCATATCGACCCCTCTACTCCAACTCCCCAAGGGCACTCGGCTCTCGCTTCCGACGGCGTCGCCCGAGCCCTATGCGCAGGTGGCTGCCAGCGCCAGCCTGCACCGCGCGCCCGCACCGAGCCAGGCCCGTACCCTCGTCATCCTCGAGCGAGATCCATCACGGCGAGACGCCCCAGAGCTGGGGCGACGCGATCCGTGAGAGCCTTCACCCCTGCGCGCCGGCGAGCTGGCCCCTGACCGGAACGCCCTTCCGCATCCGACCCTCCCCGATCCCGTTCGTGCGATACAAGGAGGACTCCTCGGGGCGAAGCGCTCCCAGGCGGACTACTCCTACAGCTACTCCGACGCGCTGCGCGACGGTGTCGTGCGCCGGTGATGTTCATGTCCTACTCAGGGGCAGATGCGGTGGCGCACCAGAGACGAGCGATGGTCGCGGCCCGGCTGGGCGAGCCCTCACCAAGGACCTGGGTCAGGCCTGGCGCACCGCACTCGACCCGGCAGGGAGTGGATCAGCGGTCCTGGCCGCCGCCGACCAGCGCCTGACCGAGGTACGCCGGCAGGTGCCCGACGCCGGAGCCTCGTCATCGCCTCAGACCAGGCCAAGGCCCGCGCGTACGCCAAGCAGCTGCGCGCCATCACTGCAGGCCCCACCGTGGTCCTCTCGACGACAATGGCGCCTCCAGCCGCATCGAGGCCTTCTCCGCCTCCATCCGACCGCTGGCTGGTGGCCGTGCGCATGGTCTCTCGAGGGGTGGACGTTCCCCGCCTGGCCGTGGGCGTCTACGCCACCTCGACCTCCACCCCGCTGTTCTTCGCCCAGGCGGTGGGGCGCTTCGTGCGCTCGCGGGCCCGTGGCGAGACCGCCTCGGTCTTCCTCCCTGTCACGCCCACTACTGGCTCTGGCCGGCGGATGGAGTGGCCCGCGACCGTCCTGAGCCGACCCGGACTGCGGCGGCGCAGGAGGATGCTCCTCTTCAGCGCCCGAGGACCGTCTGCTCGCACAAAGGGCCAACAGGACCGAGAACGCCTCGGCAGATCTGTTGCCCGGCCGGGCCATGGACAGCCAGGCCGAGTTCGACCGTGATGCTCTTCGATGCTGGCAGGTTTCGGGACCGGCGCCATGGTGCGGCAGTATCGAGGGAGCAGGAGTACCTGGGGCTGCCGGGGCTGCTGGGCCGAGCAGGTGACCCGCTCTGCTGCGTCAGCGCCAGGACAAGCAGATCGCCTCCCAGAAGAAGCAGGCCGCTGCCGAGGCGCAGAGGCGGAAGAACTCAGGCGTTGACGATGCTCCGGCGTCGGGCAGCGGCCCGCAAGGAGCTCTCTCAGCTGGTGGCGGCCTGGGCCCGTCGTCCGAGCCAGCCGCACGGCGTCGTCCACAACGAAGCTCCGACGCGTGTGCGGGGGCCGGAGGTGGCAGGCGGCCTCCACCGAGGGAGATCGAGAGACGCATCCAGACTCTGCGACGCTGGTTCGTCGGCAAGCGCTGACCGAGCTGGAGCGGCCGGGTGCGGACTGGTGGATCCCGCCCAGGCGTCCCTCAGCGCGGCTCAGCGCCGGGTGGCGCTTCTCCGTCGAGGTCGACGTGGCGGGTCAGCAGCGCCGACTCACCGTCACTCAGGCGCCAGGCGTCATAGGGCAGCTCGGCACGTGCGGCCCGGTGCCGCTCCGCCGCCGCGCTCAGGCCTCCCTTGCACGGTGCTCCTCGATGATCCTGCCCTCGTCGACCAGGGGAGCACCTGGAGCGGTCGGGCTCCGGCCTCGGACAGCGCCGACGTACCCTGGTCCTGCGAGGCTGGACGAGGACCACCGGCTCCTCGGCCGCCGTGCCCTCGGAGGTGAGTGTGCGACCGGCCCACTTGCGACCTCCACGGTGGACTTGCCGCCCGAGGAGAACTTGCAGCGGCCTCCTCCATGGTGCCGTCAGCGCCCTCGCGCTCCAGCAGCTTTGTAGACGAGCGCCGCGGTGGGACGCCCAGACCCGTGACGAGGCTTGGTGCCCACGCCGTGGGAGTCCACAGGGGCCGCCCCCAGCGCCGCGATGGCGTGCTCATCGAGGTCGTTGGTCACCGTGATCTTCGTTGACGTCGCGCCCAGGGTGCATCGAGCTGGGCGCGTACCTTGAGGCCTCAGCCACCAGGTCACCGGAGTCCAGTCGCACCGCCCCGAGCTCGCCCGCCTGCTGCGCAGGGCCGCCTTGACCGCCCGCTCCACGCCGGTGGCGATGTCGTAGTATCCACCAGGATGGTGGTGCTCGGACCGAGACTGGCCACCCTGAGCGGCGAGGCATCCTCCCTCCGGGTCGTGCAGGAGGGTGAAGGGTGCGCCGAGGTCCCCACCGTGGGAATGCCCGTAGAGGCAGTCCCGCCTCCAGGTTGCTCGTTCCCACGAAAGCCGCCGACGACCGAGGCCCAGGCAGCGGCCCGACCGCCTGCTCATGAGGCGCGGCGCGCCCGGGAAGTCCACGCAGGGGACGTCCGTGGGCCGCTGATGTCATGCGGGAGGCGGCTGAGGCGACGGCGCAGTCATAGTTATGATCGACGGAGGCCAGCGTCTCCAGGATGCAGGCCTCGGCGAATGTGCCCTCCACGTCAGCAGCGGAGAGCCGGCGAGGTAGCACTCGCCCTCGGCGTCAGCCGCGGACCGTGCCGGTGAAGCGGTGAGTCGCGCAGGAAGTCCAGGGTCTCGTCGTTGACGACCCCGGTGCGGTGCAGGAAGTCGATCTGGGAGGGTGCAGGCGAAGGCCTCAATGGCGTCCAGCAGCCGTCCGGTGCCCGCAACGACGCCGAAGCGGCGCGATGCCGGAAGCCTGCGTCCGAAGAGCTCGAAGACGCTTCGCCTCGTGGCGGTGCCCGGATGCCAACGCTCCCTGCAGCATGGTGAGCTCGTACAGTATCGGTCAGCAGCGAGGTCGAGGGCCGCATCGACAGGGCATGCAGCGGTTTCGGCGGTGGATGCGGTCGTGGGCGCGTAGCTCGTTCACGGGAACAGCCTATCGCGCCTCACCGCTACCTGGTGGTATGAGCGCCTCGCTGCCGTCGTCAGAACCGGAGACTCTGGAGGACTCGTGTGCCCCGCTGCCCAGCGCCTGCTGGTGCACCGTGGTCCACGACGATCCGATCAACACGATGAGCTATGACCTGGGTCTTCCACTCCTACTTCGGTTTCTCACTGCCCGTGGCCGAGGCGCGGATGATGCGGGTGCACACCACCGGTCGCGCCGTGGTCTCCCGAGGGCCCGTGAGCGCATGGAGGTCGACGTCACCGCGATGCACGGCTACGGCCTTCGCGCCACGATCGAGCCTCTGGGCTGAGGACGGCGAGGACTCCGCGAGCGATGCCGCAGGGAGGGCGGTGATGCGAGCCTTCCGCTGAGTCTCCCGGGGCTGGCCTGCGGCCTCGATGACTGGGAGACGCGAGCTCATAGCCAAGTTGGCCCTTGAGAGTCAGGGCCATCCTCCAAGTCGGACAGCCCACTGCCGAGGATGCAGGCGGGTCCACCGTCCTGCCGTCGACTCAGCAGCGATCCAGGGGCGCCCGGGGAGAGCGAGCGGGACCGGGAGGTCCTGGCGGCTCTGGACTTCGACCTCGACCAGTCCTCCAACCACGTTCACCAGCCCGTCCGGCGACGCGATCCCGTCGTCGGTGTCCTGCTGCCTGAGGGCCTCAGAGGATCCGGTCACCGCGATGGAGGTGAGCAGCCTGACTCAGGGCGCGCCTTCGCGGTGGCAAGGTCGACCGTCTGGCGCGGATGGCCAGCCGAGCTGCGGGCGCCCGTCGGGCCCCGAGGCAGACAGTACTGGTGGCCCGCTCGGTCAGGAGGCCGAGTGGCTGGTGCGATCAACGACATCCGCCTCGTGCTGGCCCAACGCCTGGGCATCGAGTCGGCGCAGGACGCTGGAGCGCGTCCACGCGTCGCCGCTGGAGGACCTCCGAGAGCGAGACGTGCTCACGAGCAGTGGTACCGGGGCACGGCACTCGTCTACGACATGGTCACCTGGTGGCAGGAATCACTGGTATCCGTGCTGTTCAGGGGGCACTAGGGGCCCGCATAGTCTCGCGGTGTGAATGATGCTCCGATCGGGATGTTCGACTCTGGTGTCGGTGGTCTCACCGTCGCTCGTTCCGTCCTCGACCAGCTGCCTCACGAGCAGGTGCTGTACATCGGGGACACCGCCAACGGCCTATGGCCCCGAGATCATCCGAGGTCCGCTCCCTGGCCCTGAGCATCATGGACGAGCTCGTGGACCGCGGAGTCAAGCTGCTCGTCATCGCCTGCAACACCGCTTCCGCGGCCGTCCTGCACGATGCGCGTGAGCGCTACACCCTGGGGCGGGGTGTTCCGGTGATCGAGGTGATTCACCCGGCCGCGCGTACGGCTGCCCAGGGTGACCCTGTAACGGCCAGGGTGGGCCTGATCGCCACCCGGGGACGGTCGACTCGCGCGCCTACGACGACGCGCTCCAGGCCGTTCTCGGCGTCGAGCTCTTCTCACAGGCCTGCCCGCGCTTCGTCGAGGCTCGCTGAACGAGGCGTGACCACCGGACCCCGAGGTGCTCGACGTCGCCGAGAGTACCTGGCTCCCCATCAAGGCCGCCGGCGTCGACACCCCTCATCCTCGGGCTGCACCCACTACCCCCTGCTGGTAGGACCGATCTCCCTACGTCATGGGGAGGAGGTCGCCCTGGTGACCTCCTCCGATGGAGACCGCCAGGACGTCTACCGGGCTCTGGCCAGCCAGGGTCTTCCGCGTGGCCCGGGCCAACAGCCCGCCGTCACGAGTTCCGCCTCCACCCGGGGACCGGGGCCTTCTCCGTGCTGGCCGGCGCTTTCTCGGCCCCAGGGTCGGCGCCGTTGAGCGCGTGTGGACTCCGCCTCCGAGCTAGCGGGTGCTCGCCGAGACGCCCGGTTTTTCCTCTGCTCCCCGCCACCGCCCATGAGGATCTGCATGGACTCACGATTATCAGCTGCTCGGGGATCCATGTCGGGTCCCTCAGTCCTCGGCCTCCTCCCTACTTGGGTGCGAGGCCGACGGAGTCGACTGCCGACGGCGCGCTGCGCTACCTCCGATCGTGCTGGACCTCGGGCCGGGCTCGATGGGGCAGCTGCTGCATCACCTCGATCCCTGCCCAGCTCGACGCCATCGCGATCTCCCACTGCCATGCCGACCATATGGTCGATCTGGTGGGCATGCGTCTACCGGCGCTGGCTGCCCACCGGGGCGCGCTCGGGCCGGTCGCTGTCTGGGGCCCTCGGGCTGCTGGAACGCCTGCAGGGGTTGACGGTGTGCCGCCGAGTGAGCGCTATGCCACCGAGTTCGGCTTTCGTCACCGCGGTTCCCGGCAGGTCGTCACAGCGTGGGCCCCTGGTGATCTCGCCCTTCGAGGCGCTCCCAGCCCGTGGAGGCCACTGGGTACCGGATCGAGGGCGCCAGTGAGGAGGACCCGCGCAGCGGGTCAGCCTCGCCTTCACCGGGGACACCGACGTCTGTCAGGGGCATGAGCGACATGGCCAGGGTGGACCTCCTCCTGGCTGGGGCGGCCTTCGTCCGAGGGCCGCGACACGTGGGCAGGATGCACATGACCGGCCTGCGCGCCGGGGAGCTCGCCGCCCAGGCAGTGCCGGTGCCTGGTCCTCACCCACATCCAGCCCTGGACGGATCCAGCCGTGCCCGCTCAAGGAGCCGCAGCGGTCTACTCGTCCGTTGGAGGCGGCGACGGCGGACGCTGTCTGGGAGCTGTGAGCCCTGAGGCGGGCAGGAGCGTCCCGCTGGACTGCGACGATCTCCTTCACCCCGGCTCTCTTCCCGGCAGAGTCGACCGTCCCTGGATCCGGGAGGCGCAGGACTCGCTGGTGGCTGGTGGTGCCGCTCGGACCTGGCCGCCGTGGTGCTCGTGGCCTGTTCGGTGCCGCCTCCACACGCACACGTTGGGCGGTTGCTCACGATGTGGCGGGCGGTTGTGGCGGTGGTTGTCGCCTGGGCGTCACCTGGTGCCTTCGACGCCGTCGCCCGACCACCTGGAGATGGCGCTGCCAGGGACTCATCGTCACTCGGTCTGACCTGGGTGACCTGGACCGTCGTGCGCGAGCTGGCGCTGAGGCGCGCTCAACGATGTCTGGCACGCGCCTCCTGGGGGCTGATGACCGGCACCTTCCTCCTGGTGATTCCTGGGAGGATGGCGATGGCTTTACGGCTACGTGCGTGCCCGACTCCTGGTTCCCTAATCCCCGTGGCGCGTCGTCTTGCCGAGCAGGAGCAGGACGCTGACAGCCTCGTCAGGGGCCCTCGACTCCTCCAGCGTCAGGGGCACTGTCTGCAGGATGGCAACCTTGCACCTTTCGCGCCAGCACCGCCACTCCGCCGAAAGTCAGCGTCGATCGCCTCAGTGGATCGGTGCCCTGATCGCCAGTCCTCATCGTGGCAGGAGCGGTGGGCGGGTCCATCGATCTCGCGCAGGGCACGAGGGAGGCGAGCTCAGCGGAACCACGCTCATGGGGCGGGACGTGTCCGGAATGGACAGAGCCTTGAGCCGCGCTCGTGTCGCAGAGGACCGCGTAGTCTCAGCTGGCTGGTCGTTGACAGGAACCTCCACCACCGTTCCGCTCTCCCAGGTCGCGGATCGACACGGGCGACCGTGGAGCCACCGTGTCCGGATCAGGGTCGCACGACTGCCCTCCTGCGCAGCATCCTCGGAAGCGGGAGGTACGGTGCGCGACGGTCGACAGGAGCTCGTGCCGCGCTGTGGTCTCACGGCTGGGCAGCACTGCGCGTCGCGTCGTCAGCCGACGGTGACCTGGGCCAGGCGGCGGCGGCGGCTTCTCGCCTCTCCCGGAAGGTCGGGTGACGCCATCGACCCCGGTGATCTTGACTCGGCTGTCGACGCCGCTGCCTCAGTTGTCGGACCATGTCGCCCCGGTGTCGGATCCGCAGGCACCGAGCCCGGTGAGTCTCAGGAGGCAGAAATGCGGTCGCACGATCGGCAGCGCGCGCTGCTGGACGCCGAGCTCTGGTGACGGTTGACGGCGCGCGCGCCAACAAGGCTCAGAAGGCCTCGTGGATCAGCTTCCCGTCAAGGACAGCCGCATCGGCCGACGGTCTCGCCGGAGAAAGTCAAGGCCTGGGTGTCCTCGCTGACGAGGGCGGGCGGGATCGGTCAACGCCATCAATGACGTCGACTCAGCCGGCACGGTGCTCCCAGCTCGCCCGTCCGGGCAAGTCCGGCAGGGACGCAGCGCATCGAGCCGGTGACGGCGGCGCTCGTCCAGGGGCTCGGTCAGGAGCAGGGCGTCAGCCAGGAGATCAGCTGGAACGAGTTGCCTCACTCCACCGAGAGCCGGGTGGTGCCCAGCGGGCCGGGCGCTTCGCCTATCAGGCCAGGGGCGGGAGGTGGGTCGATGTCAGCCTCACCGACTCAGCGCTGACCGCCTATGAGAGGTCAGGAGGTGGTCTCACAGGCCCGATCCTCATCAGACCACGGTGGCGATCGTTTTGAGACCTGTGACCGGCACCTGCAAGATCTATCTCGCTACAGGCGCGGTCGCGTGCACTCCCGAATGGCCCCTGTGCGAACAGGGCGTTCCGTGGGTGACTACTGGCACAAAACTACGCCCTCCGGCGCGTGGTCAAGGAGTTCATCGGCTTTTGGACGAGTCTCGCCGCTGCGTCAATATCCCGGTGGCGGACGCTCAGAGGATCTGGCGGTAAGGTCGAGATCGGTACCACTGTGGTGACGACTACTGACAGCGCGTTCAGGGGCTCCACCTGCTCAGGACGTCAGCCCAGGACTGGTGCAAAGGGCGCGGAAGGCGGCTGTCCCGGTGGGAGATGGCGTGCTTCTCCTCAGGCGTCATCTGGGCGGTGGTGCGGTACGTCCACCGGGCTCATCCTCCTGGAGGGGACGAAGATCGGGTCGTATCCAAGCCTCCCTCTCCCCGAGGAGCAGGGCCAGCACGCCTCCATGGAGCGCTCGATGGTGGTGACCTGCTCCAGTGCCTGCGCGGCGGCCGGATGAACCAGGACCGCGGCGCAGGTGAGCGCGCCGTGCGATGCGGATCGGCGACGTCCGGCAGCTGGTCCAGAAACGGCTGGAGTTCGCCTCATCGTCCCCGTCAGCCGCTCAGCGCCGAGAAGATCCCAGTGCTCCTCCAGCGTCAGCGCACAGACGGGTCGTCGGCCACCGCCGGCGAGACCCGTGGTCCGGGCCAGGGCGCGGGCCTTGATCAGAGCGTTGTCGGCGAAGGACGGCCGTCCTCCACCGCTCGAGTCACCTCGGCGAGGGCGGCCGAGATGATGGAGCCGGGATCAGCCGGGCTGGCGACGGCTCAGGATCTGCCACAGCTCAGCCAGCTTGCCGGCGTTGTGGGTGGCCAGGACAAGACGGGCGCCGTCGGGCACCTGGACCCGGTCCGTGAGCGGGGGCGCCGTCGGCGTCTGAAGGCGCTCACGGATCAGACCTCCGCGCACTCGGATGAGGCTGGGATGAGGACACGGTGAAGCTCGCCGTTGGGCCGGCCAGGGCTCGAGTGCTGGAGCGCTGCCAGCCGGCTGTTGCCGGCGGCGGCCAGAGTCGAGCAGTGCTCCCCAGCTCCGGAGCGGTCGAGGGGCGTGCTCGGCGGTGCCCTGGACCTCGATGAACCGGCCGTCCCCGGTCTGGACGACGTTCATATCGGTCTGCGCGCACGTCCTCCCTCGTAGGGCAGGTCAGGGCGGGGGCACGCCGTCGATGATTCCGACCGAGATCGCGCGGACAGGAGGTCGGACAGCACCGGCCTGCCGGGCGGGCTTGATGAGTCCCCGCTCGGTGCCCCAGGCGACGGCGTCGGCCAGGGCCACGTGAGCGCCCGGTGATGGCCGCGGTGCGGGTGCCGCCGTCGGCCTAGCAGGACGTCGCGGTCAAGCGCGATCGTGTTCTCACCCCAGGGCGGACCACGTCGATGATGCCGCGCAGGGCTGCGGCCGATGAGGCGGGAGATCTCGTGGGTGCGGCCCCGACCTTGCCGCGCACGGACTCACGGCCGGAGCGCTCGGAGCCCGCGCGCGGCGGCATCGCGTACTCGGCGGTCACCCAGCCCTCGCCGCTGCCCTTGCGCGCAGCGCAGGAACGCCCCTCAGTGAAGGAGCGACGCACAGGACGCAGGGTGCGTCCGAATGTCACGAGGACCGATCCCTCGGCGTGGTCGAGCCAGTGGCGGGTCATGGTCACAGGGGGCGCAGCTCGTCGACGGCGCGGCCGTCCTTGCGGGTAGAAGGGGCGGTTGTCATGGGCTCGAGGCTGCCCGGCGGTCGCCGGCCTCGGAGCCAGCTCGGTACCTCAGGGATGCCGGCGGCTGTGATCGAGGCCGGGCTCGAGGCTGTGGCGTTCGTGCGACATCTGTTCCGGTCCAGGAGCCACGGGTCACAGAGGAGAACACCATGACCTATGTCAACATGCGCACTGCGCCTTCCCGAGGGAGCGCAGGCCGAGATTGAAGCAGTTCGCACTGCGCGTAAGCGGGGGTTGACGCCTCACCAGGGCTTCAGAGCTTCGAGCTGCTGCCGTCCGGTGATCGGTGAGGACCGCTACTTCGTGGTGACCCGGTGGGACAGCGTAGGGACTACGAGCGCTGGCGGTCGCATGCCGCCGGCGGCACGAGGACGATAAGCGCCGTGGGCATGAGCGTGGAGGTCCTCGGTTTCGGGTCGTCAGCACGAGAATAATTCCTATCGAGACCGACATGGGTATGTGGATGAGCTCTGTACTGGTCGTTTAAGAAGTTCGTGCTGGGAGGATGAGATCGTTCTGTATGTGGGAGGACTCTTCCGCACCGAGGCGTAATCGGGATTGTTGTGCCCTGTCCGTGCTCCATCGTAGATGAATGGGTGGGCTTTCGATGATCTCGCGTAACGAAGGAGTGGACGAGTCATGGGGATCGATGCTGATCGCGTAAGCCAACAGAGACGAGCAGCTGCGTACCACCAGGGATGTTGGTCGTCGGGTCTCACCTCCGTCTATGGGGAAGTCTTCTGGGCTGCGTCGCGGCTTCACTGCTAGTGGGGGTCGTGATCATTCTGATCGCAAATCAGTCGAGTTCACCGCTTCTCTACATGCTCGCCAGTGTCAGCTTCATCGGATTCTTCAGGTCATCGGCATCAGCCATCGTCAGGAAATTCCTTCGTCGAAGTCGTGATAGTCACGTCTGAAGGCGTACGTCTGGAACAGCGCTCGGTCGGTCCTACAGCGTTAGCGAGTCGGCGCGCTGGACGAGATATCGCTGAGTTCTTCGGCGAAGAGATCAGCCCCAGCGGCGGTGCACGAGCGCAACTGGTGGTTGGATGCGTCCTGAGCGCCACTGGGGCGGCAGATGCGCAGCCACGACTCCGCCACCCCTCAGCTGAGCCAGCGGGTCAACGGGTCGCGGATCGTGGGACCCTCGAAGGGCGCGTCTACCTTCCGGGCACGTTGCAGGAGGGAAGAGGAGTTGCTGGCCCTGCTCCAGCGGGCCTGCACCACTACAGTGCCGGGGCGTGCCCTAGTCCGTTCGGCGGCTGCAGCAGGAGTGTTCCCCGCTTGTCGAGCCATCCTGCCTGTGCGTCTGCTGGGTGCGTTTGAGGTAACTCAGGGCGCCGAGGGACAGGGCGGTGACGAAGACCGACTCCGGCACGCCGCACCGGGCGTGAACGAGCTGGCAGGGTGACGGGGCCGAAGGCCCGGTCGAGGTCTGGATCTTCACCCGGGTGACAGTCTCGGTCGCTCGACGCCGTACTCGGCGGCACTCTGCTCAAGCATCTTGCTAGGCGGCATCGACCTGGTAGGACCACTGCGCGAGACGGCCCCGCCGCCGCGGATGGCGTGATCGACCAGGCCTCGTACCGAGGAGATGAAAGCTCGGGGCCACGCGGGCGAAACCGTCGTCGCAGGCCCGGAGGTCAACAGACGCTGCCGTCGTAGGGGCTCATGCGCCACTCGGCGCCGCAACCGGCATCGGCGAGGTGGATGCCCCCGTCGTCGGCCGGGAAGATGTCCAGCCGTAGCCGGGGCCCGCGCCAGAGCCGGCGATGGTGCTGAGGAACCAGCGCAGATCCTCTGGAAGCGAGAGCCCTGAAGGAAGGTGCGGCGGCCCCAGCTCTCATGCCGTGGTGGCGGCTGCCGAGCCAGCCGGCTTCGCTGCCGGGATCGTACGAGGTGGCCGCGATGAGGTCAGTGTGCTGGGCCCGTCCCTGGTGAGGGCGGAGCGGGTTCCAGGGCGATGAGCACCGGCCACTCCGGAGCATGCGGTGGCCGCCGGGCTCGGGCGGGATCGCGTCCAGGATGCATGGTCCCGCCGGCCAGTCGGCGCCGGCGAGCGAGCTCGAGTGGTCGGGAATGGGCCGATCGCCGCATGTAGCCCAGTGCCACTGCCTCATTGGAACGAGTGGCGGGAATCAGAGGGCTGGCGAGTACCTGGTCGGTCAGGGCGCGAGGCCCGCCCAGCCGCCGGCGATAAGCCGTCACCTCCTCGATCGGCATATTCATGCCGCGGTCGAGATGACCGGTGGTCACCCGGTAGCGTCTGCCTCCACCGTGGTCTCGAACTGCTCGACGTCGGGATTATCGGAATCGATGAGGTCCGGGCGGCCGATTCCGGTCAGAAGGGCGGGGCCGAAGGCGCAGGCCCAGTTGCACCCGGCTGCGACAACCGACTCCAGCTGACTGGAGCCGTAGCCGCTGGCCGTCACCAGGACCCGTCTGTCCCCGAAGGCGCCTCCGCTGATCTGAAGGAAGACGAACGCGCCATATGGCTTGTGGTCCTGTATCTCATCGATGAAAGCACTCGATGGCGGGAAGGCCGTCACCCAACCGGACCGTCTGGGCCGCCGTCGATGGCCTCGGCCGTGGCGCCTCGGAGAGTGTCTGGCGATCGTCTGCGCCAGCACGGCATCGAAACGCAGGAGTGTCCTGATTGAATGGAGTTCTCTTTCATCGATGCCTCGGATCAGGTCGGGGAAGCGGCAGGCGTCAGAACCGACCAAGGAGACGAATCTGCCGCAGAGCCCGCAGCCCCTGTCGGCGTCGGGAACTGAGATCTGTGCGCGAGAAGGGATTCGAACCCTCACGCCCGAAGGCACCAGGACCTAAACCTGGGGCGTCTACCAATTCCGCCACTCGCGCTGTGTCGCGCCTCTACCGACTTCTGTGCCGATGGCAGACCCGAAGGCCTCCAGGCGCGCTCTGGTCGACGCCTGGGCGCAGGAGACCAAGGGAGCGTCCCCGGGATGCGCTCAGTCCACACCAAGAGCGGTAAGCAGCCGCTTGACGTGCCCGGTGGCACGGACGTTGTACTGGGCCAGCGCCACAGTCCCGTCGGGTGCCACCACCACGGTTGAGCGGATGACGCCGGTGTGAACCTTTCCGTAGTTCTTCTTCTCGCCCCACACGCAGGCCTCCATGACGGTGTGGTCGGCGTCCGACAAGCAGGGAAGGGCAGGTCGTGGCGGCTGGCGAGACTTGGCCTGAGCAGGTCACGGGATCGGGAGATCCCGACGACGGCGTGTAGCCGGCCGCCTTCGAGTCCTCAAGGGGAGTCCCTGAAGTCGCACGCCTCCTTGGTGCAGCCCGGAGTGCAGGCCTTGGGGTAGAAGTAGACGATGACGCCCTTGTCCGTGCTGGCACGAAAGGTCTTCGAGGGACACGAGTGCGGCCCGTCCTGGTCGGGCAGGACGAACTCGGAGCGCGATCACCGGCGTGCGAGCTGGGGCATAGGTCCTCCTCGGGTTCCTGGCGGATATGCTCATCCTCGCATCGCTGACGGCACCTGCGGCGGTGGATTCAGCGACTTACTTTCGTGATCTGGCAGACGTTGACCACATCGGGACTCGTCGGGTCCTGATCTGAGTGCGACCCTGCTCGGGCGGCCTGGGGAGAGGACTGCTGTGAGGCCCTCTGGGCAGCCTCCAGGCGCTCGAGCCCGCTTCAAGCCGGGAGGGCAGGCGGCTGCTCCTAAAGAGGCGAGCTCGGCTGCGTGCGGCGAAGAGCTCACGGTCAGCCGCCTCTTCGGCCGAGTGCCAGTGGTCGCCGGCTCGGTGACCAGGGTGTTCATGGTGTGGATGTCGTGTAGTATGCCGTATTCCCTCAACTTCCTTCGACGTCGTCGGCCCGGTGGGGCCGGGCGGCAGCGTGCGTGAGGCAGGTAGGTACCTGCCGCAGCGGCGTGCTGCGGATAAAGACTTCCGGTGCCGCGGATGGTTGGCCCGCTCGCAGACCGTGAGTGTGGTCACGAGGGCGCGAAAGCCGATGAGACGGTGGCATTCTGAGGACTTCTCAGTCATGCGGGAGGAGGGTTGTCATCTGACCGCCGATATCCGACTGCTGCTGTGCCAGCGGGTCATCTCCGGCCGGAGCGCGCGCCCCTCGTCGGTACACCGCCAGGGACTTGAACCTGAACCCGCTGATTAAGAGTCAGCTGCTCTGCCAATTGAGCTAGCGGTGCTCGGCCTTGGTGGCAGTCACTCAGCCTGATGGGCCGGAAGCTCATGCACACCGCAGGGACTTGAACTGAACCCGCTGATTAGAGTCAGCTGCTCTGCCAATTGAGCTAGCGGTGCTTCACCACAGCGATGTCATTTGACGTGGTTCGCTGGGCGACGGAGGAATACTTTACGGATGGAGAGGGTCGTCCGGCCGGAATCCGCGAAACAGGCTGTTTGTGTGGCAGAGTCTCAAGAGGTGGTGGGGGCGTTGGGCGGTACTCAGGACTGCGACTGGTCCTCAGGATCCTGGAGGCTTGCGTGCGTGACCACTGGCGGTACTGCGAGGGTGACCGCCTGCTCCTCGTGAGACGGTGCCCAGTGGAAAAGCCGAGTTTCTTGCGGATCGCGCATGAGCGGCAGTGCTCCATCCCGCCAGCATCACCAGGGCGATCACGCGCCCGCCCATGGCTGCTGCGACCTGCGGGTGCGCCGGTGAGCAGCGAGACCGCTCCTCGTGCCAGCGCCGCGGTGAGGAAGGTTGTGACGGTGATAGCGACCATCGACGCCCAGTAGCGCCGGTTGGCGGTACTGAGAAGGCTGCGGAGTTCTGGGGTCACCTCATGCACTGTGCCACCTGTCCGTGTCAGCCCGATCAATCCTCCCGTCTCCCCGCAGGGAGAGTGTACTTCGTTGTACTGGTGCGGGCGGTTCCGGTATCACACGCCGACTCTCACCGTCCGTACCCGTGCGCGGTGGCGTGGGCCGCATGAGGCGACGATCGGCGCTGGCTGACCTGCGCAGACTGACCTTGACGACGATGACCGCGGCCTGCCTGACGCTCTGCGTGCGCGTGGCATCGAGCCTCAGGTCGCCGTGTGGAACGATCCGGTGTCGACTGCGGGCCAGGCGGGGACCGTCGTGCTGCGCGGCGTCCGCGACTACGCCACGACCTTCTTCTCCGGCTTCCTTCAGTGGGCCGGTCGGTGCCCAGGCTCCATACCATGCCGACGATCGTCACCTGGAACTCGGACAAGCACTACCTCTCTCGACTGAGCAGTGGGGGTCCCCATGATTCAACGACCTGGCTGGAGCCGGAGGGTAGCTACTCCAGCACCAGGTTCATAGCGTTTTCCCGGCGCACGCGACTACGTCGTCAAAGTGGCTATCTCCTCAGGCGGGCGTGGCACGGGGCGTTACACCGCGACCGATGCCTCCTCCCGGTCGGCGGCGATCAATGACGCGATGCCACCTGCGCCGTGGACGTGCGTCATGGTGCAGCGCTACCTCCGAGGTCGACCACCGCAAAAGGGGCGAGGTCTCGCTGGTCTACTTCAACGGGTGCTGTCCCACGCCGTGGAGGCACCGATGCTCCACCCGTCCTTCAGTCGACCGACTCAGATCCACAGGAGATCGTGACAGCGCGGGAGCCCAGCGAGCAGGAGTGGCTCTGGGGTGAGCGCGTGCGCAAAGGCCATCCACACGCTCATCAGGAGGTCTCCGGTCGCGACATGCAGCTCCTGTTCAGCCGTGTCGACGTCGTCGAGGACGGTCAGCGGCTTCTACCTCGCCATGGGTCTCGACTGATCGACGCGGGCCTCTACCTGGGGCGGCTCCGGAGCGCTGGACAACTATCGCCGACGCCATCGCCCAGCCGCATCTTCTGGTGACCGCCTCTGGGCGCGGACGCCTCGAGACACCCGTGTGTGGTAGATAGGTGCCATGCGCACGTTGCTCAACATCATCTGGGTCGTCTTCGGTGGGTTCTGGCTCTTCCTCGGATACGTTTTCTTCGGTCTGATCGCCTGTCTCCTCGTTATCACGATTCCCGCAGGTGTCGCCTCCTTCCGTATCGCCGCCTACCGTCACCTGTGGCCCATTCGGGCGTGAGGTGGTTCCGGCGCCCGGGCCGGTGCGATGAAGCGGGATCAGTAACGTCGTCTGGTTCCTCGTCGCGGGACTCTGGCTGGCCATCGCGGTCACTCACCACCGCCGCAGCGCAGGCCATCACCATCATCGGGATCCCCGCTGGCGGTGGCGAATATCAAGCTGATCCCCGTCACCTGCTTTCCCTTCGGCAAGCAGATCGTCGAGACCCGCTAATGCCTCATCGGCGCCGTGCTCGCTAGCAGGTCTCAGAGGCTGATGCGGCGGTTGATACCAGTAGCCCACGTAGCGAACCACGAGGAAGACGGCGGTGATCGCCAGGCCGCCGCGCTGCTCAGGGTCGAGACGAGTGAGCAGGCACGAGACTGTCGACGGTCCCAGTGCGGCGATTGAGACCCACGGATGCCAGGGCCCGGTAGGCGGGTCCTCAAGGCTGCGGTCCTCGGCGAGCCAGCGCCGTCGGAAGGACAGGTGGCATGCGGCGATGACCGCCCAACCAGGACGACGGCGGACGGGACGGACACAGGACCAGATAGACCGTGGGCCGCATAGGCCGAGGGTCAGCAGTGAGGCCAGTCCGCCGACCATGGACGGGCCCATTGCCAGTGCCCGGGTACCCCGTAGCGGTTGGTGCGGGCCAGGACCGTAGGCAGGGTGCCCTCATTGGCCAAGGACCACAGCATGCAGGTCAGACATAGAGCCCGGGTTCGCCCATGACAGGATGGCGGCCAGGATGACGATATTCGCCGCAGGGTCCCCGGCGTGGGGCACACCGATTCTGGACAGGACCGTCACGAAGGGGCTCTCCTCGACGGCCTTCTCCACGGGATCAGTGCTGCGATGACGATGATCGAGCCGATGAAGAAGATGGCCAGGCGGGCCAGGGTCGCCCGGATCGCGCGAGGAATGGTGGTGCCAGGTCCTCGACCTCTCCGGCGGTGTGCGATGAGCTCCGGTGCCGGAGAAAGCGAAGTTGACGGCCGGGATCGTGGTGAATACCGCGCCGAAGCCGTTGGGGAAGAGGCCGTCCCGGTACAGGTTCGTCAGCCCCAGGAACGAGCGGTGCCCCTCGTAGGGCAGCAGCCCGATGATCGCGGCCGTGCCAGGCGATGAATATGATCGCCGCCACCTTGATCCCGGACAGCACGGTCTCCGCCTCGGCGAAGACTTGACGGAAACCATGTTGAGCACGAGGACCAGGATGATGAGGTAGCCGCCCACACCCATGCAGGAACGCCCGGGAACCAGACCGTACATGATCATCGCCGCGCCGAGCTCGCTGAGGGCTACCGTCACGTGAGCCAGTACAGGATGGCGGTGACGAAACCGTGGCGGGTCCCGGGTACTGGCGGGCGTAGACATGGAAGGCGCCGGTGAAGGGCATCGCAACGCTCAGCTCTCCCAGGCACAGCATGACCAGGTAGACGATGACGGCGCCGATGGAGTAGGCCAGCACGGTCCCCAGGGGGCCGGCTGGTGGATCGTGTTGCCAGTCGAGACGGGAGCGCCCGTGCCGGTGAGCCCCGCCAGAGCTGATCATCATGAGGTGGCGTCGGTTCATGCGGCGTTCAGCGCGATGACACGTCCCTGGCCGTCAGGGCCCGCCGTGCTGCGGGACCGAGGAGAGGCAGGTGAGGTCGCGAAGGGGCGAGCTCACGGGAATGTGCAGCGGGTCCATACCTGAGACGCTACCGGTGCCGCTCGAGCCATCCGATACCGTGTCATAATGCGAACGTTCTCGGTATCCGCCACGTCCTTCAGGCGTGAACCGGCTCAGTTGTCTGATCTGCTGGCGCGAGGTCCGGTCGTTCTGGACGGGGCGATGGGTACCGAGCTCGACGCCGTGGGTCGATACTCGCAACGCCGCTGTGGTCGGCGCTTGCGCTCACCGCGGCGCCCGACGTCGTGCGCAGTCACGCCGACTATCTGGGTGCCGTTTCTCTGTGCTCCTTCGACGTACTCGCATGCGGCGCTCCCGGCGCTGGTCCGGTCCGGGAGGACGGCAGGCGCTGGCGCGAGAGAGTGTCATCGCGGCCGGTGTCACGTCTGGCCAAAGGCCGCCCGCCGCTTCGAGACTGGCATCGAGAATGGCCGGTGCTCATGCGCGGGAGGGCTCAGACCTTGCGCCTATCCTGGCTGATGGCGAGTGAGTACACCGGCGCCTGCGACGTCAACGGTCGCGGACCCCGGTTTCCGGGAGGTCCATCTGCGCATCGAGTGCTGCTGAGTGGGGGAGGGTCGTATTCCTGTTCGCCCTGGGGCGCTTCCGCGCGTCTGGACGAGCGCAGAGCGCTCCTCGCCATGAGTGAAGGCGCGGCCTGGCTCTCGGGCCGAGTGCTGGGTCATCACTTCCAGGTGCGCTCCGACGGCACCCGTCTGGCGGACAGCGGCACGCCGCTGGCCGAGCGGCGGCCTGGAGCGGCTCTGGGAGGGATGGTTGTCGCTGTCGGCATCAACTGCGCGGCCCCGGTCGTCAGCCGGCGAGCGCTGCCGGTCGCTGCGTGCGGCGAGGCACGACCGGACAAACCGCTGTGGCCTACCCCAATGCCGGGCGTCTCTACGCCGGCGACCAAGCTAGCGGTCGGCGGGCGAGGAAGGCGAGCTCGTGGGGCTGGCGCCCTCCTGGATCGCCGCCGGGCCGAAGCTCGTCGGCGGCTGCTGCCGTACCCGTCCGGCCCAGATCGCGAGGCTCGCACACGCGGTCTGTGCTGCAGATGTGAGCCGCGAGCCCTCCGGCGTCGCGGTCAGTGGGCTCCAGCCCCAGCGACTGTCTTGCACGTACCGTTGCTCTGGTGTAACGGCGTATCTTGTCCTCTCGCTCGCGCCCAGGGGAGGCAGCAACCACTCCATAGCGCGCGCGCGCGCGCGCTACGGCCTCAGCCCCAGAGTGCTGTACCGTCAGTGGACCTCGCGCCTTGGCGCTTCTCATCGTCTCCTCGACGCGCCTGGCCAGCGGGGACTCGTCGGGCGTTATTC
>BNJV01001479.1_pt1 | contig 86034 bp, 119 predicted proteins | sample 8540591 | NCBI WGS metagenome assembly BNJV01 (sample SAMD00202457, study PRJDB9452) | human saliva metagenome | host: Homo sapiens
ATGTAATTTAATCCAGAGTAAATATTTGTTTATTTAGAAAAAATGATAATATGTTGTTGAAGCCAAAAGCATAAAATTCTGTTAAAAGCTAGCCTTCAAAAGAATTTATTAACCTTTATACGATTTATATACAATAGGAGGGCTACCTATGTTAGCTTTGATAACAGGTCAAGCAGTGACTTAGTTGAATTGCAAGACTTTGCAATGAACGGATATGACCTTATTATAACTGCCAGAAGAAAAAGACAGAAACTTATGGCGCTCAAAAATGTATAGAAAAGAAATATAAGATAAAGGTGGAGGTTGTTTCTGCTGTTGTCTGACGTAAGTGAGGTATTGAATCTTGCAGGTAAATGCTTCACAAAGAAGATTGATGTCCTTATCAGGCGAAATGCCGTGCCGGCTTTTGGCATCCTTGGTACGTTAACAATATGTCAGGCGGGGACAATGTAGACCCTGATTAATACCAATATTACAGCCCCACCCTTCTTAGTCAGGAGTTTTACTAAAACGTCAGAGGGATATATACTTAATGTTGCCAGCATTGCTGCCTTCTGCTACAGGGCCTCTCGCTCTCCACCTACTACGCTTCCTTGCCGCCTATGTGCTGGCACTTTCGTCAGTGATGGCAATGAACTAAAAAGGAGGGTAGCGAAGCCTATATCAGTTACCACACTTCTGCCCCGGACCTATGAAAACTGGAATCTCTGCAGCAGGGAGCTTCCAAAGAATCTCTGGCCACACCACGCACCTAGACTGGCAAAAAGAGGCTTAAAGCCCATGTGGGAGAAAATCTTTGGTGTTCTCGGATAACCCCACTGCACTTGGGGCCCTTGGAAAGCAGATTTATGCCTTTGGGACTGATTACTAAAAATAAGCTATGCAGGGTGCAAAGCAGCAAGTCGTTGTGGTCCGTAGCGCGAATAGCCATCGTCACCTCACAGAGCACTGTACACATACGATATGACTTAATCTATAAAATTATCAATCAGATTTTACCATCATACTGTAACATGAACAGTAGTTATATAAAAATTCCTTTTCTTTTGAGTATATTTGAAAAACAATACAAAAGTGAAAACAGGTTGTACTCTTAATACATCAAATCTAACGCCATAAGAAATTAATTTTGTATTATCTTCAAGAGTTTCTAAACAGATATCTTTAAAAATACTCAGAAGAATCTGTTTCTAAAAATTTCTTCGAAATAATCCAAGCATAATTTGTTTAGACTTTTTATAATATCAAGACTATCTAAGTTATAATCAATCATATATATAGTTCCGTATCAACCATATGGATAATATTCTCCTTTATTTATGTGATTCTACAAAATAATCAAAAATCATTCAGCAGATTTTGTTTGATAACCATAAATTCTATTTATAAATGGAAGCTTAGATTTCGATTCCTAGGTTAATATCCTTCCTCATATCCGCTTACTTCAAATTCAGTGTCACCATAGGCAGTCTTGCTTTTGCCTCATCCTTCCCAATATCAGGCGGATTCGGGACTGCACCCGTTAGAAACGATGCAACGTTTTGATGTCACAACAAAAAGAGGAAGTGTCTACATTACTATACTTCCTCTTTTATTTTTAGCTTACAATCACGCAACCAGTGGTTGCAAACTTTTGTTTTACCCGAAAAATACCAAAAAATGTCATCATTACTTTATACACAGGAAAATGCCCTTACACTCCAATCTCGCTATTGTCTACAAAACCAAGTGATTTATAGAATGATATAGTCTTTTCAGTGTCTTCGGTCAATTAAATGCTTCTGGTAGACAGAATCATACTCACAAAGTACCTTCTTTAGCAAAAAGCGTGCTTAACTCCTTTTTTCTGAAACTCAGGATGAACTAAGAGGTCCTGTATGAAGATTACAGAATATCCGTCACCAACCACCCTGATTATGCTAATCAGCTTGTCATCAACATAGGCTCCATATATCTTAAGGAATTTCAAAGTAAGCATTTCTTAGCATTTCAGGGTTTGATCAGTATAATTTGTCCAGCCTACACCTTTGCATATAATCCGAGAATCTCTGCTTCTTATATACTGCGTATTCTTTAAGTATAACTTCCACTATTCCCCCTTAATCGGCGCACAAGCCTCCTTAAGCCAAGCTAACTCCTCGCCCTCAAAGTAAGGTGAAAGCTCCTTATATACCAGTTTGTGGTAATCATCTATCTGCTCTATATCTCTCTTCTCAAGGTATTTTACATCGATTGCTTCTTTATCAATAGGGCAATAGGTTACAGATCTCAAAGCACATGAACTGACCATATTCATTTTTAATGTCCTTCTTGCAAAGAAGCTCATTCTCAATTCTTATACCATGGCTGTTCTCAGTATATACACCCGGCTCGTCTGTTGTTATCATGCCCTCTTCAAGAACTGCACTGTCATTCCTCTCAGGAACCATCTTCCATCTGAAGCCATTTGGCGCCTCGTGAACATTTAAGAGATAGCCTACACCATGACCTGTTCCACACCTGTAGTCTATGCCAATATTCCAAAGTGGAGCACGGCAAAGGATGTCAAGATTAATGCCTGTACAGCCATAGAGAAACTTAGCGTTTAAGAGATTCATATGTCCCTTAAGTGTAAGCGTATAATCCCTCTTCCACTCATCTTTAAGAGGGCCAAGTACTATGGTTCTTGTAATATCTGTGGTTCCTTCATAGTACTGTCCGCCTGAGTCTACAAGGAAGAAGCCTTCAGGCTTAAGCTCCGTATCATGCTCAGGTGTAGCTGAGTAGTGCATCATAGCGGCATTTGCATTGTAGGCAGCTATAGTATCAAAGGACAGTTCAACAAAGCCTTCCTGCTCCTTTCTTCTCTCCTCAAGATAATCACTTGCGGAAATCTCGGTAATCTTCATCTTACCAACATTCTTCTTTACCCAGTAAATGAACTTCACCATGGCAACTCCGTCTTTTGACATGTGCCTTTTTGATGTTTTCTACCTCTGTAGAATTCTTCTTAGCCTTCTCTAAAGTTGTTGGATTTACCTTAGGAAGCTTTTCAACATTCTCAGGAATATTGCTATAAATAGCATAGTTTACCTTATTGGTGTCAAGCAAGACCTTCTTACAGTCCTTAAGCCCCTTTACATATTCATAAATATCGTTGTAAGGTCTGATTTCCACTTTATTTTTCTCAAATTCTGCTCTAAGTACATCGTTAAGGACTGCTTCATTTAAGAAGATTACAGCCTTGTCCATAAATACAACAGTGTATGACAGCACTACAGGGTTGCAAGGGATGTCATCTCCACGCATATTGTAGAGCCAGGCTATATCATCAAGTGAGGTAAGTATAAAGGCATCAGCTCCCTCTTCCTTCATTTTATCTCTTACAAAGGTAAGCTTTATCCGATGCAGGTCTGCCCTGAGTATTTTTCTTCAAGAAAGAATGCAGGCTTAACGGAAAGCGCAGGTCTGTCAGTCCAGATTTCATCTACCAGATCCTTGTCATATTTGATAGTAGCATTTTTCTTTTCAATGGCAGCTTTAATCTTATTGCCAAGTGCAGAATTGATTACTCTTCCATCAAAGCCAAGCACTCCATTTTCAGGAATGTTATCTTCAATGTACTTTGATATAGTAGGAACCCCTCTCACCCATACGCATAAGCTCTATAGTGCTTCCTGAGTAGCTCTCTTTCAGCCTGGATAAAATATCTGCCATCTGTCCAAAGAGCTGCCTTATCCTTACCAACCAAAAGGCTGCCATTGAACCGGTAAAGCTCTGACATATATTTTCTTACTCCAAAATGCTCTCCTGCATATTCTGATTCATGAAAAATCAGCTGTAGGCATAAGATAAAAATCAATACCCGCCTCAGCCATCTCTCTCTTAATTTTTGCCAGTTTTTCTTTAACTTCCATTTTTGTCCTCCTTGCATTAGTTAGAGCTAATTGTTATAGAAAAAGTCTAACACAATGGGGAGTTTTTAAAGCATTGATTTTCATTCTTGACATATATATTTATAAGGTATTTAATTACATTATCTAATATTTAGTATTTAGGAGGAAAGGCTGGTTCAACTTTTGGAAGTTTATTAAAATAACCACTTGAGAGTCCTATGGTGCAGGACTTGGAGTGGTTATAGACGGCTGTCCTGCAGGGCTTCTCTAAGTAAAGAGGATATTGCCCTTATATGAACAGAAGGCGCCCGGAACCGACAAATATACTACTCCCAGACAGGAAACTGATGATATAGAAATACTTTCAGGCGTGATTTAATGGGCTTACTAATGGGCACCCGATCGCGGTGATGGTAAGAAATACAGATCAGCATTCAAAGGACTACGATAAGATTGCTAATTACTACCGTCCGGGGATGACGTAGACTACACCTTTGATGAAAAATATGGCTTTTAGAGACTACAGGGGAGGAGGTCGCCCATCAGGAAGAGAAACCCTTTCCCGAGTAGCTGCCGAGGTGCTGTAGCAGCCAAGCTTCTCAAAAGAATTTGGTATAGATGTCTCTTGCTTACACTCACTCAATAGGGAAATATTAGCTACCGGCTGACCCTACTTTAACGATAGAAGTAAAATAACAAGAGAGGCTGTTCTAATTCTCACTTTATATGCCTGATGAAGAATCTACAAAATTAGCTGAGGGATATCTGAGGGGATTAAAAAGCTTGAACTCTGCTGGCGGAATAGTAGAATATGTAGCCACAGGGCTTCTCAGGGGCTTGGGGAGACTGCATTTGATAAGCTCTGATGCAAGGCTTTTGGGCAGGCTCTATTTTCAATAGGAGCTGTTAAGGGCGTTGAAATAGGCGATGGTTTTGCCTCTGCAAGAAGTACAGGTGCTGATAATAACGATGCCTTCATTTGTGAAAATGGAGAAATTAAAAAGTCTACCAATCATAGCGGTGGTGTTCTAGGCGGAATGAGTGACGGTTCACCTCTCATTGTTAGAGCTGCTTTTAAGCTTCACACTGTCAATTGCTTTGACACAAAGCACTGTTAATAAAGACAAGGAAGAAATTGATATAAACATAGAGGGCCGCCACGATCCTATTGTTGTATCCCGTGCAGTAGTAGTTGTAGAATCTATGACAGCCCTTGTACTTGCTGATTTACTGCTGCAAAATCCAGTTTCAGGACTGGATAATTTGAAGAAAATATATGACTAAAATAAGATAAACTTACTCATTTTCAAGGTATAAAACACTGACTTGGATTTATATATATTAGATTTCATAACTGTTTATACTTTGAAGCGAGTATAGGCTGGTGACCAACTGCCATTCTCTCACAGCACTTTACGTACGGTTCTCGTATACAGCGCTTTTAAATGGTTGATGCACAGACTGATATGCTGCGGCTAAATCATAAAAGCCACTGTTTATCGTCTTTTCTTTGTCATTACGATGTTAGCACGAACTGTCAGTGTTGTAAGCCAATAGTCACGTCTGCTGTTTTGCTGCTTTCGCCAAGTCTTTGGGAACTTCCCATACCCTCAGTTTTTCGGTATCTGGTTCTGCAGCATGTACCATTGTTTCCCATACACTATCGTTTTCATGATAGAACCATCTGTACAAGATTGCGTGTAGTTATGCCTTTTGGCTTGTATGGCAGTCTTATCCTCCAGCATAACCTCATATGAGATTTTTGTTCGTCAGACCAGAGATTTTGCCCATGAGTTAGTATCTCCTCCTCATTATTTTCGATTTGCTTACTGTATTTTCCAGCTGACCTTTCTACCATATCCCTAAAGTTTCCTTTGAATTAGTTTTTCTTTTATTCAATAATATAATCTGCTAGTTGTTGGCTTTTTCATAGGCATATTCTATAATCTTTTCATAGCTTAAAATAGCCTTTGCTGAATACTGAGCCACTTTTATCTCACATTTATAGCCCTATTATTAACTTCATCATTTCACTATATAGTGACTCCTTTCCGGGAAGAGGGCCCAGACTTTTTACATCTGAACCGCTAAAATTTTAATTATATAGTTTTTATTATTTTTAATTTTATTACTGCTATGACGTACTTTTATAAATTATTTGTCGCAAAACTATTTTTGCTATTTAATGCTTTTATTGATGGTTTTCTTGAATAAAAAGGACTCAGCAGCATTTACCCAAAGGATTAGCACATTTCACATCTTTCCATTTTTCATTGCCCTGTAAGTTCATAATATCTTTAATATTCTTTGCACCATCATATAAAGCAGCGTTTATAATTTGTTGTTCTGTAACTTGGCTGCAGCAGCATATATATTTGGATTTGCATTCTTTTAACCATATAGGAACTTTTTACGTCTCTCCCTTATAAAACTTTTCATTTGTTTAGTTCATAATACTTGGCATCACAATCTTCATTCATACATAAATAGTAAGTTTCTTCATCTACAACCTTCCTATAAGGTTTTCTGATACCATATGCTTTACAGTTATATTCTTAACCTTTTCTCCTATTTCGTGACATTTGGGGCAATATCTTTTCTTCCATTGTACCAATGGTTTTTGTGCTAAAACTCAGCAAGATTGATTTATCTGCATTTTCTGACTCACTTTATTTCCTCCTGTCTAAATAAATATATTATCTCTATAGTTAATCAGGATATCTAATACCCTTTCAATATATCTACAACATATTCTCCTGTCGGTATCTCCTTTTCTCTACTATAACTGAACTGGCCCTTGATTCAACCACATCTATTATTCTTTTGAGATATTGAACCCATTTCCCTATCTCCTGATATTCTTGATTCATAATAATAAATGTTGGTGTGGTAACTTTTTCATTAGGCATAAACTTACTGTAACTATCTGTACTATTACTTTTAAGTATTTTCATTATCTAACCAATGAACTACAGGAGTATAATGTAGAGTCAATACACCAGTTTTCTAATCGCAAGTATATTAAATTTGTTTGTTAGGTTTGCAGCTCTTTTAAGTCTCTCTTTGTCTCATTTCCTCTTTCTACCATTGCGCTATAATGGTTTATAACAAATTGCCATATTATTACTTATCCGTTTTATTGTTAAGATATATTATATCATAAATAGACTGATAAGTCACTAGCCTATTTTACCTACTGTGCTTACGTTAGTATTTATTGAGATAGTCCCTGTGTCCCTTGTCCCACTTGGAACTGCTCCACTCCATAGAACTCCATCATCCCATTGGACCATGATTCCCAGTTCTTCAGTACTTTTCCTATCTCAGTAAGCCTCCCCTAGCTTTGATATTGTTTCAGTGTTTTCACTTAGCTGTTCCTTTAGCTTTTTGTCTTCGTTCATTTAACTTATGTCTTATCTCAACCATTTCCTTAGGATCTGCTACCGCTCCCTGCCTGATAAGACCATACCTCAGCGTTATGAACCTTATACTGAAAGAGCAGGTCTTTTATACTTGTTGTTGTAAAACTCGTGTTGAATTGGCCTTTTCTGCGCTTCATCTCATCTTCCCTATAAGACATATACTGATTGTACCTGTACTCAAGCTCAAATACATTGTTTGATCGTATACTTATCGGCTGTAATCTAGAGAGGACTTTGATTAACATACTTTAATTCAACTGTATTGGTAAGATTAATCAGCTTGTTCTCCTTTGGCAGCATTTTAGCTTAAGCGCCTTCGAGTTTTTATCTGCTCAATGAATATATAAAAGGCTATATAACCCACTATTATGGTAAGTATAATGCAATATCAGCGAAGGTATCAAGGTCATATAAAGAATAAGATACATACACAAAGTAAGCCCATGATTGTGCTCATGCTACGCTCCAGCTTCCCCAGAAATGCTTTCCGTTAAGCTTCACCTCCTTCTATGCCTAAGCACCGCTCTTTCTCACCTGATAGCTTTTCTAAATCACTTTAATCGTTTGCCTGTACTCTTCTTCTCAGTCTTTTTATCTCATCAGGATTATATCCTCATACCTTTCCATAACGCCGAACTCAAACTCGGTGAGCTCAGTCTCTTACTTTCAAGCTTTGATATATCCTTCAGGGTCAAGTATGTACTTTCGATATGTAAGCAGTTCTTCTTTGCTCTTCAGGCAAACCGTCAATTATCTGAGCATCCTGTAGATAACGGTTGACTTCGTCATACTATGATTTTTATCTGAAGATTAGCTTTAGTTGACCCTTTTTCACAAATTGAACGAAACTTCCTTCATAATCAACCTTAACCTCTTCCTGTTCAACTTCCTTTACCTTTTTATGAAATAAGCCCATTCCAAGCCTCCTTCCCATACTCAGTTTTAGAATTCTTCAAGCTTAAACTCTATTTCCTTGTAGCCTTCCGCTACCTTTATAGGTCTTAAGCTTGCCAAAAACATTTTCAATTCTACTTATATTCTCACTATTTAGAGCCAATCTCAGTTTTCTTTCCATACAGACTCAGCCTTGATATAACAGCCTCGTCAGTTGTAACTCACCGACTTTTCGTTAAATTCCTTTCTCGATATCTCCAAGCTAAGTGCAAGCATACTAGTAAAAGTGCCTTATTGCTACCAGTATATTTTTATAAGACTTAGAAGCAATTTGTTACTCTAAAGGAGGATAGATAAAGGAGGCAAATCCCTCATAGCTTTTAGCACCAGTCCATAGTCCCTATCTGCAAGGCTTTCCACCTTCAGAGTTCCTCTAAAGCACTTTAAGGCCAAGGTATTTCTTCTCTTCAAGCTTTTTATAGCCTATAAATGCCTTTTCTTCCCAGTCCGCATTTTCTAAGGATTCACATGCTCTATGTTTCAAGAATTTCTGTCTCTACTATAGAGGTCACAACCGCAAAATAAAGCAGTAATTACATCATTAAGGCTGAAACCATCTCAACTAATCTTTTTGCTTGTCTGCCACAGCAGGCACGAGTTTCTTTAATATAATCTGTCGATGATGAGAAAAATCATATCTATGTATACATTGTTGTTTACATAGTGACAGATTTCAATAGAGTACAGTCTTTTATCTGTTCCATCCGGCACAAAACGGCTTTCCCGCAAGTCTACCGCCACATATTATTACTTTTTCCCATATTAACTCCCAGACTTGTTTGTAGGTACAAAGCTTCGAAAGCCCATATCAGAGGCTTTTATGATACAGGTATCTCTGTTTTGTAAATTTACACAACCTTATTCTTGGCATTGAATCCTGCTTCAGCAGTGCTAATTTCCCGAAAAATGATATGAATCTCTGGCTGGTGGTAATAAAATCATTTATCTGTATACCCAGCTCATCTTCATCCCACAATTAGGGTCATCTCAGTTTCGCCTCATACCACTTTTAGTGCAGGCTTTAAGAGGTTATCTCGTATTTTTACCGTCCTTACAGCCATGTTTGAAAAAGCCTACTGTTGTCTTGTCCTCCATCAGCACTATGTCCTGTAGGTTCATCTGAGGTCTTGTCTTTTGCAGCGAGGCAGGCCCCCTTAGCATATAGGTTCTGCCTCTAAATATCCCTTCTACCCGGAGAAAGCTTCCTAAGTACTCCATCTGCCCAAGATCTATAAAGCTCTTCCTACCGTATATATGGTAGAAAACCGTAGATTCTTCAAGAGCCATCAGAGATAGGGTATGAAACAAATTGGCACTTTCTTCCTGGATTACTCTGGACTAGGGACTTATTAAGCTTCTCAGCCTTTTTCCTTTTTGCTTATTTTAGCTGTTATAGGCTCAAGCTTTTTGGATATGGTAAGTATTCTAAAGTGAAGTCCATCTTCTGCTCAAAATAAAGCAGCATCATTTAGCCAAAGCTCGATTTTCTGATTGATAGTATAGTATAAAAATGCCTCGTCATGAGTTAAAAGAATGTACTTTTCCTTTTCAAATCCCAATTCCTTAAGTACAGCAGACATCTTATATGACATCTCTTTTGTAACTGTAGAGTAATCTCAGGTATTCTATCTCGTTAAACGGATAAAAAGCTCATTTAGCACATTTTAGCAAAAGCCTCAAGAAAATATCTTTCATCACTGCTCGACCTTATAGGTCTTATCACATACCCTTATCTCTTCATTAAGGCAGACATATTTGATGAAATCCTGTACTTCGACAATGTCCCTGACTCTTCTTTTGTCTAACTCATCTCCTATTATCCAGTCATTTTTACTTTTTCTGTACGCCAGTCTCGCAGGTATAAGGTATTGCTCTCTCCTTCCCCTGCTGACTGATTCAGGCGAAAGAAGCTCATTATCATAATAGGTCAGCTGACATAATCCTCGCAAATGTCCATTCCAACCAAAAGTCCTGCCTTTCTCTCTTATTATCAAAACTCTCATCTATAGGTCTCCAAAGAAAAACTAGCTTTATCTATAATCTCCTTTTGAGCTACATAATTCCTCATATATTCTTTTCAATGTTTTCTTCGTCTGACAAACTTATACATATTAATTATGTTTTATCTGTGAGAATAAGCTATGTCCCAAGTCTTCCTCAAAGAGCACATCCTGCTTGATGACTAACTCGTCACTCATTATTATCTTTGGCTCTATCATCACCTTTTTCCTTAATGGAAAATATAATACTGTACCACTTCATCTGCAAACCAAAAATTCTTTTTACAAAGATGCCCTGATACACATTCTTCATCCATTCTACGTATAGCTTCTGTCTCCACCGTTAGCAGAAGAAATGATTCTATAATTGATAGCAACCTCATCTTCGCTGTCAGCATAGCATACTACATAGTTTGAATTTCTCGATTTCAGCAGGAAGCCTGCATTTATTCTCAAATCTTTAAAGAACGGAAGTATTATGCCTTCGGCAAGGTTTTCACCCATACTGTGACATAATCCTCTCTCATCAGTTAAAAACTTCTTCTCGCTTAGGATTTTGAGATATGAGACAATGAACAACGTGCTTTTTGGTCTTGTATGCCCATCATATATGCGCTTTTCAAAGTATTTACCTACTCTTACATCCCTCACAAGCCACTTGTAGGAAACATAGGATAAAAATGCTCACTCAAGGTCTCTTCGCCAAACTTTTCGTAGTATTCAAATATCTTATCTGATTCCACTGCAAGAGACTCAGAAAAGAGCATCTGTTGAATAACCCTTGAGACAAATTCTACATTCAGTAAATTCCTATCTCTAAGTTCCTTGATATCAGATCCAGTTCAGTCACACCACCTCATAATTGTCTCTAAGGAAGATAACAACCTCATCATCAGCCTTTATCAAGCAACAGTCTGTATGCAGAAGCAGACTATTCCAAAGTTTTCTCTGTCTCATCTTCATCTTCGATATAGGATGAAATGACCTTAGACAGCTTTCCTGCCCCCACCATATCAAGGCCAATTATCTTAAGCGCCTGAAGTGAAAGAGGGTATACATTTCTTATCAGGGCTATGATTAGCCGCATAATCAGCTAGTTTCCATCAACCTGATTAAAATCATAGTCATTTAATATGAGTTCAAGTTTTTCACCTTCATTGGCTTCAAAGTAGTACTCTAAGAGCTTATTTCTTATAAAATACTTATACTCTTCTGTAATAACCTTAGATGCAAGCAGAGTTGCTCACAGATTTCAGTTAGGTGCTTACACTGCTTTATGAAAGCGGTATTTTCAGCAACAATGGTAAGAAGTTCCATAGCTTTCTATCTCCTGCCTCATAACAGCTTATTTAAATAATCATAGTAGTTTATAAGTCTTTCCGAATCACAATATTCTTTGGCAGGATATAGGTTTCTTCTTTATCCGCTACTACAGCAGTAGAATACTCCTGACATCTGCTATGGCAACCTGTCATTGAACTTATATGAGAGCCAGCCGTAAGTCCCCCTGGTAACTATAGTAACAAACTGCATAGTTTGCGTATTTTTACACACAATTCTTTCTCTTAAAAATAACTGAAGGCAGATAAGAATAATGTTCTGATAAAAAGTTGTAATCCTTAAATACCAGCTTATATACAGTTGCAAGATTGGAGCTGATTTCACCTTCTTAATCTCGTTCACTTGCAAATGAGTAGATTTGCTCCTTATATTCCCTATATATATCCTGTAAATCAGCCTCTATCCTTGTCTCTTTATCAGGTATGAATACAGCAAGGCTGCGGTATTATGCATTATCACACAAGAAGTATGAACATACTCGAGAGTTCTATTTTTCTTCATCTGAATCATCTCTCATCGTTCTCATATACAGTCTGTATATTCCTGCGTAAGCTTGATACTCGCTTAATCACCTATTCTATACCACCTATGGTCAGCTTCATCCATAGTTCTCTTATAAGCTGGGCGCATATTGCCTGAACAACCTCTAACTCCCTAGTTCTTATAAACTACTTCCAAGAGCTTAATTACAAGAGGATTAAACTCCTCAATTCATTTGGCAAGGATTACAAATTTCTCCGGACAAGTTTACCTGAGAAAAAGCTTGCTTTTATAGCCCAGTTAACCACTTGAATAGAGAACGAATTAAGCCTCCGAAGTAATCTGGTTGAGACTTATATACTCCAAGCTCCATGAGCAAAAACGGACTTTGGAAGCTCTCATTGTAAAGTTGTTCAATAAAAATCCAGCCTTCTGGCTAAATTCATCTTAGTCTGCCATCCATATGGATTATATATAATCCCGCCTGATAGCCCTTTATATTAATACGCTTTTCTATCTCTCGTCTGTATTTTTCTTTATGATCCTCAGACGCAAGCCTGTACTTAAAATAAATATAAATAAGCCTAAACAACGGTATTCTGGTATTGGTATTAAGCTGCAAGTTCTTTCCTTGCTTCTGCCTCATTTCCATTAATCAGATGTAAATATATGACATAATCAACTATTTCCCGATTTCTTCCCGATATACCAATGCCATACAATATAGTCCGCGCAGCAGTAGTCACATTTTTAAGGCTGCTTTGTCCCCATACGATAGGCGTGAGTTCATCTATTAATTTTTAGTATACCAAATCTCTTTCTATTCGCAGCAGACTTTTCAGGAGAAATTGTGTATTTATAAAATTAAATTCAGTACAAAGATCTTCTTCAAAGGTACTGAAAAATAATCCTTCCACTTGCTTTTCAGACCCATACCCCGGATCTCATAAATACTCAAGTGCAAATTCTCCGTCTTCAAAGGACTCATTTGTTACTTCATTTTTATTAATTCTAAAGAACTTACCCTCCGTAATGATATCAGCCTTAACATATCCCCAGTTGCTTTTACGAATGAGCAGCTTATCCTTGATAGGAAGCCCTGAAATATGAAAAATTATAAACTGTCCTGTCAGTAGTAAGTCTAACCCTCTGCTTACTCTTAGTAAAACAGAAAAACCTCTAACGCCCTGTATCTGTCCTTGTTGCCAAGCAAGCCTCTACGTATGAGTTTAAGTTCCTCTATCTTTTAGAACATATTTTTCAAATTCATCACTGTAAAAATATCTTTGCAGCAAGTTCAAAATTATGCTCAGCAAAAGATGCAAACTGATAGATATTTTTGATATCTTCACCCTATTACAAGTCCTTCTTCTTTAGTTTTGATGAAGTAGGTACTGTAATTTCACCACAATCGGTAATCAAGCGGATATTTCCGCTGTATCTCATGATCAGAGCCAATCCCTCTGCCATCGAATTCAAATTTTTACCTCAACTTCACAGTCTGAAAAAAGTAACCTTGTCAAACTTAAAGCGATAATCATTACAGGTAACATAGCCTCTTATTTTTCTGTCACCATATTTTAATTCATCCTTATATCTTAGTCTTTAAAGAACCGACAGCACCTGTGTCGGTTCTAACTGATATCTTCTAAAGCGGAGGGCAGACTAATATTTCCGGAAGTTCAAAGTTAAACTTTTCTTCCGCAAAAATTTTCAATCTTTCTTTCCATTAGTACCCCTCCTTACAATAGCTTTTTATTTCTTATAGATAATGTCTTCTCTTCCCGGTCCGTTACTTACCATGGTAATAGGTACTCCAAGTTCTTTCTCTATAAACTCAATGTACTTTCTACAGTTCTCAGGAAGCTCCTCATATTTTCTGATTCCCTTAATCTCACATTTCAGCCCGGTAGCTTTTTCATATACCGGCTTAGCCTTCTTAAGTTCAGCAGTTACCGGAAAAATCTCTTGTTATCTTACCATCTATTTCATAGCCTACACAAATAGGGAAGTTCACCAAGATAGCCGAGTACATCAAGTACAGTGAGGCTTACCTGTGTAGCACCCTGCATCCTTACACCATAGCGGCTTGCTAGCATCAAACCATCCCATTCTTCTTGGGCGGCCTGTGGTTGCTCCGTACTCTCCTCCGTCTCCTCCTCTGCGTCTAAGCTCATCAGCCTCCTCACCAAAGATTTCGCTGACGAATTCTCCTGCTCCAACTGCACTTGAATAAGCCTTTACTACAGTAATTATATCCTTAATCTCATAAGGGAGGTATGCCCTGCTCCTATAGCACCATAGGATGCAAGGGTTGAGGAAGATGTAACCACAGGATATATACCAAAATCAGGATCTTTAAGGGTTCCAAGCTGTCCCTCTAAAAGAACTGTCTTGCTGGCCTTTATTGCTTCCTGTATGAAAAGTGCGGTATCGCAAACATAAGGAGCAATCATATCTCTGTACCCGTGAAGTGTCTCAAGGAGCTCTGCCTTGTCAATAGCAGGCTTGTGATAAAGATGCTCTAAAAGTACATCTTTTTGTATACATACTCTTTCTATTTTTTCTTTAAGAATCTCGTCATCAAAAAGCTCTGATACCTGAAAACCAATCTTTGCATATTTATCTGAGTAAAAATGGAGCTATGCCTGATTTGGTAGAGCCAAATGAGTTTTTGCCAAGTCTTTCTTCCTCATACTCATCAAACTTAATATGGTAAGGCATTATAATCTGTGCTCTGTCAGATACAAGCACCTTCGGCTTTGGCACTCCCTTTTTCAACCAAAGAGTTGATTTCTTTAACAAGATAAGGAATATTAAGTGCAACTCCATTTCCGATAATACTTGTAGTATGGTTATAAAATACTCCTGATGGAAGTAAATGAAGTGCAAACTTACCATAGTTGTTGATAATAGTATGTCCTGCATTGCTTCCACCCTGAAATCTAACGATAATGTCAGATGTCTCTGCAAGCATATCTGTAATCTTACCCTTACCTTCGTCTCCCCAATTTGCTCCAACTATTGCTCTTACCATTGCCCTATCCCTTTCTTTATAGCTATTTAGATTTTTTTCTTCTTATAAGCCTGTCTGCCAAGCTCCATAGCTCCAAGTATGCCCTGATTGTCATTAAGGCTGTTTGGAACTATATAATTATCCATGTCCTTTAGTTCAGGAGTATTTAAATACCCGTTAAGTAACTTAGTAACCTTTTTTCTGATAAGTGGAAAAAGTCTGCTCTGGTTCATAACTCCTCCACCTAAGATTATTTTTGTGGTGAAACAGTAGTATATAATTAACCAGTGCCTGAGCTATATACTCGCTTTCAATCTCCCAAGCAAGGTCATTGTCTTCCAAATCATAGGCCTTTTTATTCCATCTTTTTCCATGGAAGGCCCTGCCGCCAAGCCTTCAAGGCAGGCATCATGATATGGACAGATACAGTTCCCCTTGTCCTCGAGGATGCTTATTTACTATGATGTGTCCCGCTTCAGGATGAAGCATACCGTGAACCAGCTTGCCTCAATCGCAATGCCAACACCTATTCCTGTTCCTATGGTAACATAAACGACTGAATCAATGCCTTTAGCACAGCCAAATACCATCTCTCCAAGACAGGAACCATTTACATCTGTATCTATTTTCATTGGAACCTTTATATCTTTTTGTAGTTCTTTAAGCAGGTCATAATGTACCCAAGGAAGCTTAGGTGTATCCAAAATCTGACCGTAGGTAGGTGATGCAGGTGATACATCCACCGGCCCAAAGCAACCTATTCCAAGTGCTTCTATATTTTTATCTGAAAACCACTTAATAATGTCAGGTACTGTTTCTGCAGGAGTGCCTGTCGGTATTGATATCTGCTCGAATATCTCACCCTTTTTCATCTCCGACACAAAGAACCATCTTTTGTTCCGCCTGCTTCAAGACCACCTAGTCTCTCATGTTTCTTCCTCCCTGATTTATGATTGTATTTTTGACGTACACTCCATTATAACATGGATATAATAAAGGGTAAGACGAGAATAATTTAATAATATTGTAATTAATTTTTATAGCGATAGTATTCCCCAATTTTTGGGGTAAACGCCAATAAAACTCCCTGTTTATAGAATTTTAATCTGCTGCTATTGACAAAAATTATATTTTTGATATCATTAGACTTATAAAAAAGAAAGGCACAGTACAGGTGGCAAAATGATTATTAAAATGATTTAATTTATGAAACTTATAACAGACTGATTTTTACGGAATAAGTCTGTGTATTTCTGAATTAGATTATTTATAATTCCCACGACAGCTGTGTTATTTTTATGCTTATATCAATCAAGTTCTGATATTGATGAAATCTTGATACCAAGGCATAATATACCTCTTTAGGGCTGAATCAATTTTATACTTCATCATAAGAGATGATAATTGATTGCAGCTCCTATATTGATGGCGATGGGAAGATGTAGTCTGTTTCAGAAATGAAGCAGGCTTTTTCATTTTAGGAGGATTATGCTACAGATAAAAATCTAACCTTAACCCATAAAAAGATAATCGAATTATACTAAGCGACTTTTTCCTCTTCATTTAATGATGGAGACAAGGCTGTAATTATCGGCGAAGAGGGAAACGGTAAGTCCACTCTGCTAAAATGGATATATGATAAAAGAATTAATAACAGCTTATTGCGAATACGAAGGAAGCCTTGTTAAATCAGGAGAAAAGACTTGCTTATCTGCCTCAAGAGCTGCCAAAAAGAGGTCCTAGTTAAGTGTTCTATGACTTTTTATGCAGTCAGACAGCTTCCTACCACAAAAGCCCCAAAAACTCTATGTAAGATGGCTAAAGACTTCGAGTTTCCCTGATGATTTTTATTACAGCGAACAATTAATGGAAACTCTATCAGGTGGAGAAAAATCAAAGCTATGGCTTATGAGGCTTTTTACTTGAAGAACCCACGGTACTTTTTACTTGATGAGCCGTCAAATGACCTTGATACAGATATCTTTTGCCTCACTCGAAGATATAATTAATAACTTCAAGCATATAGTCATTTTTATATCTCATGACGAGGTATTAATTGAAAATACTGCTAATATGGTAATTCATCTTGAACAGATTAAAAGAAAAACAGTAAGCAGATATACTGTGTCAAGGCTTCCATATCTTGACTATATGGAGGATAGAATGCGTGGGTTTAGTAATCAGGAAAGAAAAAGCAGAGAATGACAGGCGTCTCAAAAAGGTCTCATGATGAAAAACTAAGCCGCATATACCAAAGCGTTGAACACGCACAGGCAACTATTTCAAGAAGAGACCCAGCAGGTGGACGGCTCTTAAAAAGAAGATGCATGCTGTAAAGTCTATGGCTCACCGCTTTGAAAGGGAAGAACAAGATATGACCGAAAAACCTGACAAGGAAGAAGCTATCTTTTTTTAAGCTTGGTGACAGCAGCTCTTCAATCCCGTCAGGAAAGACAGTTATAGAATTTGAACTTCCTAAGCTCTATACTCCTGATGGCGGGGTGGTTTTTATCTGAAAAATATCAGCTTAAATCTTCGTGGTCCCGAAAAATCTGTATAACCGAAAGAACGGCTCAGGAAAGACAAGTCTCATACATAAAATTGCTGAATCCTTACTCAATAGGACGGATATAAAAGGCAGAATATATGCCGCAAAAACTATGAAGATATGCTTAAGCTTGATATAACTCCTGTAGAGTACCTCTGCCCTGATGCAGGTAAAGAAGAAAGAACAAAAATCAGAACTTTTTAGGTTCGCTAAACTATACCTCAGATGAGATGGAACACCCAATCTCTGAGCTCTCAGGTGGTCAAAAAGCCAAGATTTTTCTGCTTAAGATGAGCATATCTAAGGCTAATGTACTTTATACTTGATGAGCCCACGAGGAATTTTTTTCTCCTCTTTCAGGCCCCGTAATCAGAAAGATGCTAAGGGAATTTCCGGGTGCCATCATAAGCATTTCTACGACAGGAAGTACATAGAAGAGGTCTGTGATAAGGTCTATGTTTTTGACAAAAGACGGTCTCAGGTAGTGCTGGAAAATATTTAGGTCCAATTTTTGTGATCTGCTGTTTCCTTTACGGAAAAATATACATCTTTGAAGAAAAACTAAAAGGAACTTGGTGCTGATATTGCGAAGATTCCTGTAGATGATGAAAAAGAGCTAATGAAATTTAAGTTGAGAGTTAGTATATTTGAGAAAAAGTGATGGAAATCTCTATTTGGAAATTTCCATCACTTTTTGACTTAAAGAGTAGGGGGTGCGGACATAAAGTTGACTCTTATAGAGCTCTGAAAGGAGCTTTATGTATTCTAAGCAACAAAAAGAGGCGGCATTAAAACTGTATAGCAATCCAAAATCGGTAAGTGAAACTGTAAGAATCTTTAGGATACCCAACTAGAAAAACAATTATATAACTGGGTATATGAAGAAAACATCCACCCTAAAAAGCGTAAAAAAATTAACTGCAGTGGAAATCCGCCCTATCATCCTAGAAATCCTTCATTAGATGTTAAACTTAATGCAATTTATCGTTGCTTTGAACTGGGTGAGAATATAAAAATATGTATCAGAAGATATTGGTTATAGCAGAGCCAGTATATATCAATGGTATAAGCGATACCCTGAAAGAAGGTGCAATAGGACTTATGAATAACAAAAATATTCCATCAGGAAAAGTTGACAGAAGGAAAGTTCTTCTAGAATTAAAATAATTTCATCAACAGAAGAAATAGAAACATTAAGATCACAAATGCAAGATATGCAAATGGAGATAGATATTCTCAAAGAAACAATAAATGTATGAAAAAGACCCCGGCATCGACCAAACAGCTCTCAGCAACAGAGAAAAGGCAGTGATAATCGATGCCATAAAGAATAAATACTCACTGCCTTCACTGCTACATAAGTTACAAATATCAAAAAGCAGTTACTATTACCAAAAAGAAAGCTATATCACGTAAAAGATAAATATGAAAACTTAAGGACCAGGATAAAAGGATTATATGAAGAAAAATAAGAAGCGATATGGATATCGAAGAATTTATGCATCCTTAAAAACGAGAGAATATGGTTATTTCAGAAAAGATAATTAGACGTATTAGCGTGCAGAAGGCTTAATAGTAAAGATTAAAAACAGCCAAATATAACTCCTATGCTGGTGAGATAACTCCTACTGAGCAAATAAATTAAAGGGTGATTTTTACTGCTACAAAACCTAACGCTAAATGGTTGACAGATATAACAGAGTTTGCCATTCCCTCAGGAAAAAGTATATCTTCTCCAATAGTGGATTGTTTTGACGGTTTATTAGTAACTTGGAACATTAGTACATCGCCTCGATGCCAAACTTGTTAACAAAAATGCTGGATAATGCCATTAGTAAGTTACAACTCGGTGATAAAACCTATCATACATAGTGATAGAGGTGTACACTACCGTTGGCCCGGTTGGATTGAACGAATGAATAATACCGGATTAACAAGATCGATGTTCAAGAAAGGCTGCTCTCCTGATAACTCAGCTTGTGAAGGTGTATTTGGCAGATTAAAGAACGAGATGTTTTATAATACTGATTGGAGTGGAGTAAGTCTTTCAAAGTTTATAGATATATTAAATAATTATCTTATTTGGTATAATGAAACACGAATAAAAATCATTAGGATATATGAGTCTTATGGAGTACCGACGAAGTTTAGGATTAGTAGTTTAGTTAGTCCTAAAAATCGTCCGCACCCCTGCATGTGAAACTTTTTCTGTAAATAGTTATTAAGTTGATAGGTCTCTATGATAAAATATAAATCATAGGAGGCCTTTTATTATGGCAAAAAGAGAAAAGAAACCGGTACACAAGGTTATAATGACTGAAGGTAAAAGAAACATCATTCAGCAACTACTTCAAGAGTATGATATTGAAACAGCTGAAGACATTCAGGATGCACTTAAAGATCTGTTGCGGAACCATTAAAGAGATGATGGAAGCAGAAATGGATGAACATCTTGGATATGGTAAATCTGAGAGACATGACAGTGATGACTACAGAAACGGCTATAAGTCTAAGATGGTTAACAGCAGCTATGGGCAGGTCGAATTGAGGTTCCTCAGATCGCAAGTCTACTGATCCTCAGATTGTTAAAAACGTCAGAAAGACATTTCAGACATTGACCAGAAGATTATATCTAGTATGCAAAAAGGAATGACAACAAGGCAGATTTCAGAGACGATAGAGGACATATATGGTTTTTGAAAACGTCTGAAGGTTTCATTTCAGATGTAACAGATAAAACTCGCCCTCAGATTGAAGACTCGGCAGAACAGACCGTTAGGATGAAGTTTATCCAATCATTTATATTGATGCCATCCATTATTCCGTGCGTGATAATGGCGTAATAAGAAAGCTTGCAGCCCTATGTAATCTTAGGCATCAATACTGAAGGAAAGAAGGAAGTTCTCACAATACAGGTAGGTGACAATGAGAGTTCAAAATACTGGCTATCCGTACTAAATGAGCTTTAAAAACAGAGGCGTAAAGGACATCCTTGTCATTTGTGCTGATGGACTTACAGGAATAAAAAGGAAGCCATTGAGCAGCCTTTCCTAAAACAGAGTATCAAAAGATGTATTGTTCATCAGGTAAGAAACACATTGAAATATGTACCTGATAAAGACAGGAAAGCATTTGATGACAGATTTGAAGACCATTTTACCAGGCTTCTGATGAAAAGAAAGCTCTATTGGCTTTGGAACAGGTGACTGAAAAATGGACACCAAAGTATCCTAACTCAATGAAACGCTGGAAGGATAACTGATGTTATTTTCTCCTATTTTTCAAGTTTTCTTCCGTTGTTAGAAAGGTTATTTATACAACTAATGCTATAGAATCGCTTTTAATTCTACATACCGTAAGCTTAACCGTCAGAGAAGCGTATTTCCAAGCGATACAGCCCTCCCTAAGGCCTTGTATTTAGCCACATTTGAAGCAACTAAAAATGGACTACTACGATACGAAACTGGGCACAGGTCTACGGCGAGTTAAGCATTATGTAGTGAAGGGAGACTGCCTGAATAGAATACAGTGGAAGACACGGGTGGTTTAGCCACCCTGTATTGACATACCCTTTTTAACTGTTATATAGTAGAAAACAAGGGTGAAAATCCTATCTTAAAGATTTCCACCCTATATTATCATAGAAGATTTTATTTACAGACTTATCTTCATAGTCTCGACTTAAATTTGCATGTTCCTCGGCAAGGTGCTTAAGCATTGCGGTCTTGCCCACCTGCCTTGCCCCTGTAACCAGTATAGAACTAAAAACCAGCAGTCTTTATCCACTCTATTCAGTAGTCACAGCAAATTTCAAAATAGACTGAAGTATTAAAAATAATTGCTATCAGTCTTTCTTTTCGTCTTTATCACTATACCAGACATATGGATATAGAAAAATTTCAATCAAGCCGTCTTTGGCAGAACGGACAACGACCATCACTCCAGTAAATTATATACTTACCACAATGAGGGCATCTGCAGTTTTTAAACATAAATATTAATGTTCCCATCATAAAAAAACAATCCAATTCCTGTCATTAGTAAAAGTCCTACTATTCCATATTTGATTCAGCTGCTATCAGAAAAATAAAGTATGTCTATGATATATAAAATCCATGAAATCCGGACAGATTTGATAAATGACCTTTTTATATTCATTACAATACAACACTCCTTTTTAATGTTTCTAAAACTAACTATATCAAATTTATATTTTTGTGGCTTAATTCTTCATCTGCTACTCCCTCTTATCTCACTCATAAGTTTGTCTCTCATTGTAGATGTCTTAAGCAGTTTTCATACTTCTTAAGATCCACACTAGAGTGTTCCCTTATGAAATCTATGCTGTAATAATTGGTCTCAAGCTCTGAGATGAAGTAAACCATTTCTGAACCTGAAGCCAGAGCAAGCTCCTCGCTGTCATCTGAAGGAGTAAAGTACTTCTCCATAAAGTTAATCGCATTTTGAAAGAGCTCCGCCTTTTTCACTTATTTCAAGCACCGCTTTCTTTTCCCTGCAAAAACTCTGACATTTTTGAGCAGAAAATCTCTTCCTCTTTAGCTCCGTCATAAAGAGAAATTAGTTCAGAAAGCTTAGATATAGTCTTAAGATAAATCTTATCCTGTACCTTATCCAGAGCTCTTCCAAGGCTTAACTTCTCATACTCTTTTCTTTCACCCTCATAAAGCTCACATACTGTCTTATAGCCCTCTTCTTCCTTAGCCTTTTTAAGCACATTAAATAACCTTTTTAGATATTCCTCTCTCTGTAAGTCTTTATAAGTAATTATTAAGACCTGAGAGCATCATAGAAACCACACTTATCTTCTCATCAAAGCCTGCTTCCTCGTAGCCCGGAAGTTCAGCTGAAATATCTCCATTTTCAAGTATATCTTTTTATCCTATATTTATTCTCATATTTACGGTATAGCCTCAGAAGTTGACAAAGTTCTACAGCTATTCTCTTATCCTTTATAAACTCAAGAGCTACCTCATTAGATATATCAAAAGTTCTTCTCTCTCATATCCCCATAAAAGCACAGAGAAATCCTCCCAGCCCCTTGGAGTAACTATTCTCTTCCTTCAACCGTAGTCTCCATGTGGTAGAAATTTTCTTTTTAACTTAGGAAACTCATAATCGCAGGGTGAACTCCCTGCTTTATCGCATAGTTTTTTCCATACACCATACTCAGCTTCAATCGTTATCTGCCTTATTCTATCCAGGGTAACAGTATCAAACTCCCTTACAGACTTATTATAGCCTCGCAGGGTTGCTCGCAGTAACGATAATCCAGCCCTTAGGTACACCAGTTTCCAAACTCTTCTCCTGTAGGAACCGGAAGCATCATAGGCGCAAGTGTCTCTGATACACAGTTAATTTCATCTAAAGAAGAGGATTCCCTCCCTTAATGCCTGTCTTTCTCTATGCTCCTCATAGATACTTGCATAATCTCACTCATAGTGTATCTCAGTGGTGGAATACAGCCACCATCATATTCCTCCCTTTTATAAAGGAAGACCCACTGCACTCTGCCTCGTATGGTGGTAGCGGTAATGACGACAAGGGCCACACCTTCCTCTGCTGCCACTCTGCTCCATAATCGCAGTCTTACCCACTCCCGGAGGTCCCACCAAAAAGAGTGGTCGCTGCTTTCCACCTGGGGCATCAACAACTCCCCAGCTCATCCTTTTTCCAAATACAACGCTAAAGTACGCTTTATCTCTGTCTTAGCCGCTTCTATATTCATCTCTTTACCTTTCTAAACATTTCACCACTAAATGCATTGCCCACCGGAAACTCCCCACTTGTATAAGGGAACTTCCCATCCGGATAAGCGGTCTCAGGAAACACAAAAACCACATCATACTCAGGCTTTGCTTCAGGATAAATACCATATCCGTCTGTAAAGAATCTAACCTCGAAGGCTTTACTCATCCTACCTGCTTTACTTCATCAGCTATATAGCTAAAAATGCAACCCTAAAGTCAGTACCTCCCTCCCGATAATTTCAAACTCCTTTGATATAATGCTCTAGTTCAGCTTTATTATGTAGTACCTTTACATCCTGAATCTGATTGTCTGATTGAATAATGACACATTCTCTGGTAATACCAAAATCCTCAGTAACGCTTTCTCAGTCAGGATATTCACAGTCTCTTCAAGGAAAGGCAGTCACAATCTCCCTGCTCTACCGAGCCTGAGGTATCTATAACAACCGCAAAATTTTTAACTGCTTCCGAAACCCTGTATTCCGGCTCCTCTATAAGAGGCATATTTCCATAAAGCCTAAGTCCATAGCTGTAAAAACCATAGTCAAATGTCTCAAAATCAAGCTTAATCTCTTCCACAGGCTCCTTAAACTTTCTGAGGAAATCAGCAAAAGATACCTTTTCCCTTATTTTTGTCATCAAGACTTTGATACAGCCTTTGTATTTTTCTATACCTATACTCCTTGAATAAGTCTCAATCTCTGTCTGTATTTTAGTACTTACATCCTTCCACAGTTCTTCTTCTTTGGCATTTTCTTCCTTCTTTTCTCTCTTTGTATCCTTCTCATCATTATTCTCATTATCCCAAAGAGAATGGTCATCTACCTTAAAATAATTCTCTAGAGCTAGTATATCTTCTTTATTCTTCTTCAAATAGTCATAGATGTATTCTGCTGAAAATATCTTACACTCCCTTGCTATCCTTACCTCAGCTTCTTCCTTAAGAGGCGGGACAACTGTAGTTACACTGGCGACTTCCATATCATCTATAACTCCCTCCACCATAATATCGCAAGCAAGGTTCCACAAATCCTCATCCCTCTTCTCCCTTTTATACATATGTCCAAAGAGACAGTGAAGTACAGAGTGAAGATAGGCTCTGTTGATAAGGAGAGGATTTTTCCATATACTTCTCAGCAGCCATCATTGGCAGAAAATACAGCTTTCCGCCATCTGTAGCAAGGAAACTCAATTTCATATCCGCTACTATCTCCAGTCCGTCAAGAGCTAAGTAGAGGTATCTCATAGATAGGTAGAGTTCATTTTTGCGGCGTTAAATATCTTTAGTCCAAGAATCTCCCATTCTTTATTACTTCTTCCCATTTTATATTTCCATATCCATTATACAAGTATCTCAATTCCAATTATCCATTACTACCATACCGGATTTTACCTTATAACCCGTATCCATTGTATCTGCTTTTTATATTTCACATCCATTATGCTTGTTTTCTAAACTTTGTTTCTATATTCAATCATAATGTTTGACACCCTCTGCAGTCTGTCTCGCAAAAGAAATCACAGGCCTCATCTGCTGCCTCCCTCATGTCAAATATTCCCACATCGATATAGGCTGTAACTGAGGCGCTGTCTTTATTTTTTGCGGCATCATCTAAAAGAGCTTTTTTATTGTTTACCAAAAACTCAAGGTACTCAGCCCTTTTTTCATCTTTAAGCTCTACAGGATATATAAGCCTTGCTTTGCATACCATAATCGCCTCATTTAAGTCCATTGAGTATTTTTGAATGGTGAAACAGCCCATCGTATTTCATATAGTCTATTCCTTCTCTGCCTACACATTCCCCTGTAATTCATCCCCGCACCGTGCATGATTTCAGCCACTATTTTCGCTCCTACATTATCCTGAAATTCAGGTTGAAAATGCGGAAAAAACAATTCATTACCATACACCGAAACCATCACAGATTTTGACATAGCTAATAGTATTTCCTTAAGCCCTCTAAGACTTCCTCCTGCCCTTTTAACCTCTATATAGTCAAGCTTGCTGCAGTTACGAAAAGCTCCGTCACCAAAGCTTTCTATTTTGTCATAAAATACAACTTTTGCGTAGATTTCTACAGTTGAAAAAGCGTTATTTCCTACTCTTCTACATTCTCGGGGAGACTAACCTCAGTTAGCTCTCTATGTTCCTTTAAAGCGTAGGCAGCCACCTCGTTAGCCTCTCCTCGCCTTCATAGACAGCCTCTTTTAGTTCAGCCACATTGTAGTTACTTCCCAAATATTTATTTAATATCATATCAAACCCTTAATCCTGTTCCATATACCAATCTGAAAACGCATCATAGGTCTTATCTCCCTACATACCAAGCAGGTTGCATCACTGCTATAGCAATCAAAAAGCCATTTTGTACTCACCTGTGTTAGGAAGAGCTGGGAAATATTAGAACAAGAGGCACAGTGAGCAGTTAAAATACTACACTTTGAAAGAAAAACATATAGGTTTGATCTTTTGCATCTTTAATCCCTCTCTTTGTCATAAGTTCTCATATTGCTCTCTCTGCAAACATATATATATTTCACTACCACATATGTGATTATCTTGTTTTATCCGGAGCTATGAAAAATGCAAGAGCAATGGATGCAGCTAATATGCTCCTCCCATCTTAAAGCCTGACTCTTTATCACCACTCCCACAAAAATCCGGACAGGCTTTAGCAGCGTACTCATCCCGAATACGCCTTCAAGTATCACTAAAACTATAGGAAACAGCAAGGCAAAGCCCTGCATAAACTAATTGTTTTACATTTACATGCATGAGCACAAATCTCCTCCCATACACTCACAAAGTGAATCAGCTAACCATAGCTTACAACACAGGTCAGATGCATCATCAAATCCACTTCACCACCTCTATATACGTTTCTACCTCGCCGTATCTCGTTGCCCTGAAAGCTTAGACGGTTGACAAGATTCTGATATTCTATGTTGTTTGGCTCCATAGATACTGCCATCCTTGCATACTCCATACCGCGAAAGATTGTTGCCAAGTCCCACCTGAGCTATTGCGCTATAGTAATACCATCTTTGCATTTCTGTTAGGTATAGAATCAAGCAGGCTTAAAGCCTGACTATAGGCTCTTCTGCCAAGAAGATTGTATACTTCAGCTATTTCACTCTCGCTGTTATATATATCCGTTATTGTTATAATTATCCTGCATAATTATAGTCTCCGTTTTTCTCCTTCATAATGGCATCATAAGCTTCCTGAACCTGTCTAAACTTTTTCTTCAGCCAATGATGAAAGAGGATTCCAACATAAGAATCTGGATGATATTTCCTGCTAAGTTCTTTTGTAAGCTTTCTTAATTTCTATCAATACTTGCATTCCTTGATACTCCAAGCACTTCATATGGATTCATTCTCAGACCTCCCTGTCAAACTTTGTCCACACATCCATCATACAATATATTTCTCAAAATGTCGATATCTTTTATAAGCGGCAGCTCTTTCAAGGCAGCTACACACTCACTTATCGTCATCTCAAGCATATATTTTACATTTCTCCTAAAAGCATCATCTTTATAAATCTTCTTAAAAGGATTATAATTTCCTTTTTAACGTCCTCCTCCACATCTTCGTAAGCATCCATTATATATATAAATTCTGCCCATGAAAAAAGCCTATTCTTCCTCAAACTTCTTCCCAGTTATCCTTTTTCATATACGAATATTTCTGATATTATCCTGCCAAATGTAGCAGCTGCTTTCTCTAGTCATCCCTCTGCCTCTTCAATTCTGCTTTAGGGTATATCAAGCTCTTCTCTAATTACATTTGTCTGCCCTTTCATACATACCTATAGCCCTTTTTATAAGCATTCTATATGCCAAAAAGCCCTGCAGCCGCCTTAAGCTTTCTTCTCATCCTTATAGTCATCATCAAAATGCTCGTGAGCCAGGATGATATTCATATCAGCAGCATACTCACTAAACTTATTCGTAATTACAGGCTAAGAGGATGTACAGGGCAGCGTTTATTTTCTATAACAAACTCAGGCTCATAAAGCGAAGCAAGTAAACATATAAGAAATGTCATATCATAGGAGAGAAAAACCTTCCACTTACACCGCATATCTTTTCCCAAAGTTTCACAAAGTCCGCAGTAAAAGCCTCTAAACTCATAAACTCCTTAAGTTTTAACTCCATCTTATTAATATTTACATATCCGTACATAAACCTCCTAACCTAAACAGCGGAATATTAAACAATCTTTGTAAAAACTGATTCTTAGAATAATTCACCATAAATCAGCTTATATGCCAGTTTGAGTGGCTAGTACCAATCAGTTCCTATTAAAAAACTCCGACTTAACCGACAAGATAAGATTAAACCTTAAATCAATCAATGTCAATTAAATCGGAGACCAGTATTCTTAAAAATTCACTTACAAATGCTTAAATAAAGGATAGTATATTCTTATCTCTTTCTTAGGAACGAGCTTTTCCTTGACACCCATATAAGGTCTCAATACCTCAGGATATTTACGCTTCCATCCTCATTAAGATTGTTTCTCAAGGAAGGCAAATGAGCATACGAGGAGGTGCAGCAACAGTATTATTGAGTGTAGTTGCAAAGTAATTACCACCTTTGTTACGTACTCTTATACCAAGTCTTCTAGCCTGTGCATCCCCTAGGTTAGAACAGCTTCCTCACCTCAAAATACTTCTGCTGTCTCAGGGCTCCCAGCTCTCAACATCAACTGACTTTCACCTTGAGGTCTGCAAGGTCACCCTGAACAGCACTCCAGAGTTCTTACAGGAATATCAAGGCTTTCTAAAGAGGTCTCATCATTCTCGCCACATCTTATCATACCACTTTCACAGCCTCTTCAGGCCTACATACTACTATCATCTCCTGCTTTTTCAAACTGGTGGATACGATAAACCCTCTTTCCTCTATACCATGAGCACCCTTTTCCTTACGAAAACATGGTGAATAACTGGTAAACTTAAGCGGAAGGCTCTCTTCATCAAGCATCTGTCCAATAAAAGCGTCCTCATCATAGAATGTTCACTTGTTCCAATAAGATAAAGATCTTCACCTTCAATCTTATACATCATAGCATCCATTTCAGAAAAGCTCATTACTCCCTGTCACTACATTGCTCCTAATCATAAAAAGGAGGTACGCAGTAGGTAAATCCTCTATCTATCATAAAAGTCCCTTGCATAGCTTAGTACAGCTGAGTGAAGTCTGCGATGTCACCATAAGGTAATAAAATCCATTACCTGCAACCCCTGCCTGCACTATCAAGGTCAATACCCTCAAAGCTCTCCATAATCTGAGTATGATAAGGTATCTCAAAATTAGGCACCTTAGGCTCGCCAAACCTCTGAACCTCTACATTCTGGGAATCATCCTTACCAATAGGCACGCTTTCATCTATTATGTTAGGTATAGTCATCATTATTTTCTTGATTTTCTCATCAAGTTCAGCCTGCTCTTTTCCATAGACTCAAGCTCTTCAGCATCGGCTGCGACTCTCCCTTTTTAGCTCCTCAGCATCGTCCTTCATTCCTTTAGCTATGCAGGCACCAATCTGCTTACTTAGCTTGTTCTTTTCAGCACGAAGGTTGTCTCCTGGTTTTTAATTCTCTAGATCTCTCATCAAGCTCAATCACTTCTTTTACCAGCGAAGCTTTTTCATCCTGAAATTTATTTCTGATGTTCTGCTTAACTACGTCCGGGTTCTCTCTGACAAATCTGATATCTAAACATAATGCCACTCCTATAAAGTATATTTTTTAATACAGTTTAAAACACTTAAACCCCTATAACAAGCAAGTTTGCACAGGGCTTTCAAGAATATTAAGTTTTAGCAAAGGTCAAAAGAAACTAAATATTTCTCATAACCTGAATTGCTTTTCTTGCTATAAGCAAGTTACATGTTCCATCAGGAAGGCTTCAAGTGTAGGCACTTTATTTATCTTTTGCCCCATAGTCAATGGCCGAAAAAGCAAATCTTTCGCATACGAAAGCATTGACATAGAGGCCTTATGCATCACTCAAAATAAAGCCGTCATCCACCTTATACAGATCACTTTTTATAGGTCTGCCATAAGAGATAGACTTTGCATATTCAGTTATATCATCAAGTGTGTCAAAATGCAATACTAGTAGTTGTTTTTCTCCATCCAACCCAACGATTGAATCGGTAATCAGCTTTTTCCGAGACTTCTCCTCATCTTCCTTACTTTCTCTAAGGGCCCCCATTTCACTGATGAACTGACGGAGTTGGTCAACCTGTGACATCTTCTTAAACAATGATTCAAGTCTGTCTGCCATACTGCCTTCCATAGCATCCTCAGCACCCTGCATCGGTTATGGTTATAGATACTTTTCCGCCCGGCATCTGCATTATCCCAAGAGTTACCATTCCGCTTTGGGAAACATTTTCCAACTTCTGCGCTCTGCTTTTTTCAAGTAGTTCTTGACAAAGTCAGAAACCCTGATCGTTTTGTTCAATAAAGTCATCAATGCCAATTCCGTACTCTTCCAAGTCTTCAGTTGTAAGAATACATCTGACTGTTGCTCTTATTTAACCTTATAAATTTCTATTCTTTACCTTTCTTACTTTGATAGTTAACTAACACCTCTTGTTCCACTTATAATGAGCAATATTTTATAAGTTTTTCAAGATATTTTAAAACGACAATACTGCTTAATTGGCTATAAAATCAGAATTCTTATTTTTCCTCTTAACCGGTATTACAACTTTCTCCTTATCTTCATTTTTTATCTTTTTATTTATATCCTTAAAAATCCCTTTATTATTAGGATAGAACGAGAGTCCAAGTGCTTCTTTTGCAACATCAGTAACTGTGTTCTACAAGTACTATCTCAAGTGATTTCTTAGTTGACTCCAGGCACATCGATAAGGTCCTCTTTATTTGACAGCGGTATGAGTACCTTCTTTATACCGGCTCTTTCTGCCGCCATCAGTTTTTCAGGAAGCCCTCCTATAGGAAGCACCTGTCCCCTTAGAGATATCTCCAGTCATTGCAAGCAGTGAATCTACTTTTTAATACCAAGCACCAACGAAATTATTGCAGTAAACATAGTTATTCCTGCAGATGGACCATCCTTTGGTACCGAGCCTGAAGGCACATGGATATGTATATCTTTATCTCTAAAAATCTATTTTTCTTGTCAAATAGTAAAGACTTTTACCAGATTTACCGCTATTGTGGCAGACTCTTTCATTACATCTCCCAGTTGACCTGTTATTACGATCTGCCCTGTTCCTGCAAATGCCGTCGTTTCTATAAAGAGGATTTCTCCTCCTGCCTGTGTCCAGGCAAGGCCAGTCACTACACCTGGAATATTGTGCTTAAGTACCTTATCGTGAAGAGCCTTTTTATTGCCAAGTAGTTTAGGAAGATCTTCTTTCTTTATAACTACCTTTTCAACTTCTTTTTCAAGAATCTTGACTGCGGCCTGCCCTCATCAGCTTGTCAATCTGCTTCTTAAGCCCTCTTACTCCGGCTTCCATAGTGTAATTGGCGATTATGCTCTTAAGCACTGAATCAGATATTCCAATATTTTTCCTTAAGAGTCCGGTCTCTTCAAGAGACTTTGACATAAGGTGTTCTTTAGCAATATGGAATTTCTCTTCCGCAGTATAGCCCGAAAGCTCTATTATCTCCATTCTGTCAAGGAGGGGCTCACTCATCTCATCTATGCTGTTAGCTGTGCAGATAAACAGTACCTTAGAGAGATCATAAGGCACATTCATATAGTGGTCCGTGAAGGTTACATTCTGCTCAGGATCAAGCACCTCAAGAAGTGCACTTTCCGGATCTCCGTTAAAACTTCCATATCCTAGCTTATCTATTTCATCAAGTACAATTACAGGATTGTTTACACCTGAACGCTTGATACTCTCCATTATACGTCCCGGCATTGCGCCTACATAGGTTCTTCGATGTCCTCTTATCTCAGCCTCATCCTTTATTCCTCCAAGGCTGATTCTTATATACTTTCTACCAAGTGCCTCAGCTATAGCCTTACCCATACTTGTTTTGCCGGTTCCCGGTGCACCGGTAAACAAAATAATCGAGCCTGAATTTTGCTTCTTATGCCATTACCGCAATCTGCTCGGTAACTCTTTCTTTAGGCTTCTTAAGGCCTATGATGGCTCTTATTAAGTATTTCCTTTGCCCTTTTGATATCTATTTCCTGTTCTTCTTCAGATTTCCAGCTAAGAGCTGTAACAAACTCAAGATATTCAAGTGTGGAGCCATATCTCATGGTCATCACTTCCCATCTGTCTAAACTTGTTAAATACCCTATCTATCTCGTCTTTAACCTCTTCCGGGAATCCTGCTTCCTCTATTTTACCTTCAAGCCTCTTTACATCCGAGAGTTCATCCTGATTATATTCGGAAAGCTCGTCATTAAGCAGTTCTATCTGCCTCCTGAGCATACTCTCTCTGTAATTATCACCCTGCTTGTCCTGGATTTTCTTGTTAATATCTACCTGAAGTTCAACAAGATCCCTGTACTTAAGCATCGCCTCAGAGATAAGATGGTATCTCTCCATAAGCGAGTCGGTTTCAAGCATTGCATATTTCTCTTCTACGGTTAAGTCTGTATAAGGCCCTACTATGCTTATGACTTCGTTGACATTATCAAGCTTTTCAGAAAAACGCATAGCCCAGCTTCCCCACTGAAAATACGAAGAAATCTGCGCAAGATTCTCTAAAACCATATTAAATACGGCTCTTTGCTCTCTTTCATCTATATCAGCCTCGTCATAGATAATCTCATACTCTGCGTTCAGAACCTCTCTGTTTGCTACAAGGTTAACTACCTTTACCTTTAGTTCAGTTCTTACAGCCATTATCAAATCGCCATCAGTATTTCTAATCCCCTTAATAACACCTGTTAATCCTATAGGATAAAAATCCTCTGCTCTAAGTTCTTCTCTAGTCTTCTCTTCCTTAAGTGGTAAAAAGTATTACTGTATCTTCTACCTTTAATGTGCTTTTTCTCTGTCTGTAAGTGAATCCGGCTCGAGATTGTACTGCACGTCAGGTAAAATTATTGTATTGTAAATAGGTATAACTAACATCTTACACCTCCATTCTTATTTTTAGTTTATAGTTATAACGCGGATGTCACTGACTACTATGTCAGTTTATAAAATGATATCATTTGACAGTATTTTGTCAAGTTTTTAAGTGTGATTAGTTATTTAAAACTACTTAATAAGTATATCATATAATTGTGTTTTTACTGTGATAAACCGGTATTTTTTTCAAGTATATTCTTACATTAATGCAAATATCGATAAGCCAAATATTGAGCCTATCAGTATTAACACAGATTATCAAGTGTTTTTGACAATCATATCATTATATACAATTGTGATGTTATCTTATTGGATAGCAATATCCATCAAGTTATAATATTATCTCTTGAAATCCTCTCCCTGTAAGCAGCTTGAACGCTTCTTTATATTTCTCTATTGTCTTCTCTATTACGTCCTCAGGAAGAAGATAATCACTGTCAGGATTAGCTTTTAAGCCAGTCTCTTACATACTGCTTATCATAAGAAGGCTGTCCTGCTCCCACCTTGAAGCCCTCAAGAGGCCAGAATCTGGAGCTGTCCGGAGTGAGCATCTCATCACCAATTACAATATTGTCATTCTCGTCAAGACCAAACTCAAACTTGGTATCTGCTATTATAATTCCCTTTGAAAGTGCATAGTCAGCACATTTCTTATAGAGAGCTATAGTTGCATCTTTAAGCTTTGATGCATATCCTCTCCCTTACCCGGAAACTCCTTTTCCAGTACCTTTATACTCTGCTCGTATGATATATTTTCATCATGAAGACCTATCTCAGCCTTTGTACTAGGTGTGTATATAGGCTCAGGGAGCTTTTCTGACTCTTTAAGTCCCTCTGGAAGCTTTTATACCACAAACCGTTCCGTTTTTCCTTGTAGCTTGCCCAGCCGCTTCCTGTGATATAGCCACGGACTATGCACTCAAGTGGCAGCATGATGAAGCTTTTTAACCTTCATGCTGTTACCTGTAAATTCAGGCTTTCTAAAAACTCAGGCATATCATTTACATCTACACTTAACATATGGTTAGGAAGAATATCCTTTGTAAAATCAAACCAGAATTTTGACATCTGAGTAAGAATGGCTCCCTTATCTGATATCTTATTCTTTAATATGTGGTCAAATGCCGATATTCTATCAGTTGCAACCATAATTAGGCTGTCACCGATATCATAAACTTCTCTAATCTTTCCTTCTTTAACAGGAGCGTACTCTTTTCATAATCTTCCTTCCTTTCATAAGTAGACTTTAATAATAATCTATGATTATACTATATCACTTATAAGTAAAAAAATATCTCATTAGCAATTATTATATTTCTCTCGGTTACTTTTTACATTTTCTAATAAAAACCGGAATAATATAAAAAGTATTATATGATGTGTGTGTCACAATATAAAAAATGTTCTTGCAAGCAATCCACAATCGAATTTTATGCTTTTTGACACTTAGACTAAACTAGTGTATTATATTCTTTCGAAAGCTTTTTCAAATATAAGCTTAACAACAGATATAGATTAGTCAAGGGAATAATGAAGATGAAAAATAAGAGGTTTTGAGATTTATTTCTTTTTGTTTGCCATCGTATTACTTTTTGTTAATAGGCATAAGATTTGGCGGGCTGACACCCTTTAACATAGGAATTTGTCTTGTGTTACTTGTACTTGCACCCATCCTTACAAAAGATACTCGGGAAAAATATGGAACCGAAGCCGAAGCTATAGCAAGATGCAAAAAGGTAGAAGCTATCTCAGAAAAGACCTTACTGCAAAGATAACTGCACTTTATACAGGAAGAGGGTTTGCACTTGAGCCATATGAATCTGAATTCCCAGGCAGCCATTTTGTCTGTACAAGGGAAGGGACTAGAAATGGAGAGTCATTTACAGAAAGAGGTGCAGTACTTATAATAACTACCGACAATGTGATTGATATCAGTGATTTTAACAACTTTCTGACTGAAATGAAGCAAAGAGCCTGTACCCAGGGTGATGATGATAACCACCTCCAGGTTCTCACCTGAGGTCATTGACGCAGCTAAGGAAGCTCTGGTAACATTATGGAATAGGGAGGACCTTAGAGATAATTTGAACTTGTGATTAATTACCAAAAATGTAATATTCGCCTGTAATCTGCTCACAAGAGAATATATTATCTTTTCAATCACACATTATGTATAGTAAAGAAAGCCTTGTCACCTCTAGCGACAGGGCTTTCTTCCAGTTTCAATTAGGCATTCTTTTTCTTAAGGAAGGTATCTTTGATATTCTTCCAAATCATAAATATAATAAGTACTGCTCCTACATAACCATTTAATACATAAATATAATTTACAAGCACCTTAAATGGGAGGAAGAGTCCTACTACCAAACCAACTACTGCCAGCACTACAGTAAGTATCTTAAACTGACTTGTACCCTCTTTAGCAAATCTTGATGCAGGATTGTAAAGTAGAGGCACTGCTGTTGTATAAATACCTGCAAATACAACTACTGCAAATATAGAAGAGAATGGCTTCCAGATCTTCATTGCAAGAATGAGGTTAGGAATAGCTGCATTCCATACATAAACGCTTCCGTCAGCACTTGGAGTATTGATATTTGAAATCTGAGGAAAGAAACAAGGATGATAGCTATACATACTGCAAGAGTACCACCGATAATACCGTAGTTAAGGTTCTTCTTGGTGTTCTTTGCTCCAAGAGCAGCTGTAAAGCTTGCAAACCAAAGAAGAACGAAACCAGCGTATGAAAGACCTGAAGCAAGCCAGGTTGAACCTGCATTCTTGATTGTCTCACCATCTTTAGCACCTTCAAAAGTACCGTTTGCGATGACATCCAGACCAGCCTGAATATTGCCTCCATCTCTTATAACTGTTAAAACACCGATAGCTATACAAAGTACAACTATGATAGGACCAACTATACCAATTGCATCTACAAGTGAATTAAGTCCGCCTATAACCGTAATAGTTGTAATTACAACCAAGATTACTGCGCCAACCCAAAGAGGAAGGTTATATTCTGATTAAGAGTTGAAGCTGCACCACCAACCATTACCCAAAAATGACATATAACAGAATATTGTTGAGTAATAGTCACAGAAAGTACCTACATACTTTCCGCAGTAATATTTGTAAATATCATTTGACTTCTCAAATTTTTCTTCGGCTCCTGCCTTAGCAAAGTTGTAATTGTAGTAAAGGAAAGCAACAAAGAAAACAAGCAAAGCCAAAAAGTCCTTTAACACCATAAGCTGTATAATACTGAATGATTTCCTGACCGGTTGCAAAAGCCTGAACCAATCGTAAAGGCAATAACAGCACCAGCAAGAATTATAACTCTTTTCCAACTTACTGCATTATTATCTTGTCCCATATTTTATACCCCACTATGTAATTATTTGAATAATTGCGTCTCCGAAAAGTAGATTAATCAAATCCAACCGACCTCCCTCAAACTATCACAGTTGGGACTGAAAACCGTCTGCAGGCCAGAATACGGATACACGGATTCAATCATCATAAACAGCCCGGATTCTACGATACAACCTTTTATAATATTATGTTCATATCTACAAATCCGGGCCTATATCATTTTTAATTAGGTTGTCAGTTTCAAATACAGTCTGCTCTGTAACAGGTGTCTGTAATGTTTTAAGAGCTCTTTCTAACCATTCTCTTACGAATCTTCTTTGAGTCAACCTCACCCTGTGTAGGATCTCCAAGTGGATAAGGAATACCAACACCAGGAATGATTCTGTTAGCACCAATTGTAAGTGAAATAGGAACTACTGTAGCCATATGTACTACCGGAATACCATATCTCTCGATACCTTTAACCATCGTTGCACCGCAACGTGTACAGGTGCCTCACGTGCTGACAAGAATAACAGCATCTACGTGGTCATCAACAAGTATCTTACCAATCTCAGTTCCCATCTTTGCAGCAGAGCCTGTAGCTGTACCGGTACCTGTCGTAGTAAAGATGTATTGTAAAGCTCGCCAAACTCTCCGTCCGCTTCTAACTCTCTAAGTACATCAAGAGGTACTACAAGGTTAGGATTCTCCATAACGAACTGTCTGTCGTATCCACCATGTATAGTTGTAAAATCCTTTGGTGAAAGTGACTGCATTCCTTCGATTGAGTATGCACCGTACTTGGTAGCATTTGAAGACTCAATATGATCAGGGTTACCCTGTGGAACCACACCACCTGATGTAACGATAGCAATCTTAGCCTTCTTGATATCCTTAACAGGAGCTGCAGGATCAACTCTATCAAACTTAGGCATAGGAAGGTCTGTAGTAAACTCCTCTCCCTTCATCTTCTTAACAAGCATCTTGATAGCTCTTGCAGAACCTCTTTCCTCAGCAAAGTAGTTAACACGGATACCTCTCGTGATAACCTTCTTCAACAGGTCCCTAAAATCTCTTCGCCTGTAGCAAGCTTTTTGATAAGAGTAGCAAGATTACCAACAGACTGCTTCATTGTAGCTGCTGAATTACCTGTCTTAACTGTGATAATATCCTTACGGAACATATCAACACCAGGGTTCTCCTCATAAGAAGCTGTAATAACCTTGCATCCAAGTCTCTCTTCAACAGCCTTACAGATAGTACCGCAAGCAACGCCATAACGTCCTGCGTTAAATGATGGTCCTGCTACGAATACGTCAGGATTGTATTTCTTAACCATTTCAACTATTATGTCAGTTGCTGTATCAAGGTTTTCTCCGAAATAGTTATCACCACAGATTACTGTAGCTACTATCTGATAGTCATCGCCAAGCTCAGCCTGAAGTGCCAAACCAGGTCCGATAACTTCTTCTCTTACTTCCGGCTTAAAGTCGGCTTTGTCTTCACCACCGATGCCGGCAAAGAACTGATTTATATAATGTACAATTTTATACTTTGCCATCTCATTTCCCTCCATAATTATTAATTATGCCTCTTGCTGCAAGCGTATTGAATCCGTTAGCAATTGTAGAAGCAATGATAATCTGAATCTCAGCCTCAAATGAACCATCAGGATTAACGCAGCCTGCCCAACCACCAATCTGGTTTTCGATATAATCCATAGTACCGATTATCTTGTCCATCTTAGGGAACTGTAATGTCATATTACCCTGTCCGCAAGATGCAAGTGCATTTGCTCATCACAAAAACGTCTGCAAGAGACTGGCTCTTTCCGTCTTTTTCCAGGGAACTCGTCAGTTATAAGAACAACATCTACACCCTTTCTCTGAACCTTCTTACAGTTCATCATAAGGTCTGTATCAGGGTTACCATAACCTTCCTCTGTAATAAGAACACCGTCAAGTCCCATCCACTCAGCGAGCTTAGCTACTATGTCAGAATGTCTTTCCTCATCAGCAAGGAATACGTTCTCATTGGTTAAGATAACGCCCATAAAGTTGATGTCTTTTTCCGTGATGCTTGAAGCAATCCTCAATAACAGGATTGAGAAATGATGATATGTTGTAACCTTATCACAAGGTGCAACGCAGTTACCGGATACGATAGCACCGTCCATAATCTCCTGTGGATACATATAGGTAGGAATGAACTGCTTAGCATCTACTCCGTAGTAATATGTATCATGGAGAAGTCCCTGTGACTGAAGCATGGAACGTAACCAACCTTTGGAAGATCAGGATACATAGCAGCCTGCTCAAATATAGGCTTTGTCTCAAATGTCTCAAGTGTGTCAGGCTCAACTTCCTTTCCAGCCTCGCCAAGGTAAGCAGCAACCTTAAGACCAGCCATACGGCCTGCCTTCTCATATACGTGAGTCTCTAAAGCCTTCCTGAGGCTCAATTACTACGCAAAGGTTAACTGTTTTTTGAGAATGGACAGTAATCAGCAGCAACGCCGCTCATATCGATTACACCCTCCTGGAAACCAACAATCCTTCCTACAGTAACTACGCAGCAGCCATCAAGTGCGTGAGTTCTTCCTTCACCAACTGTAGGACTAACTTTTCCGATAACACCAGGGAAGATGTTTCCCGCCACCGCTTACTTTTAACTTGGCTCGATTACATCCTTAACAGGAGTAATTCTTGTCTTCTCTCCCGGTCTTGCGATATCGAGCTTGCAGCCTTTAAGCTTATCGTCTTCAAGAACAAGCTTTCTCTACTTCTTCTTTATTAACGTAGAGAACGTGATCTTTTACATAAGTCTTGTCTGCGAACTGGATATCATCGATTCTGATTTTTCCAAGTTCCAATTTCATAGGTAAATCCCTCCTTATATAATTTTAGTAATCACGATAACTTATTTATAAAAATAAAAAAATATTTGATTGATACAAATAATTTTTTTATCGCGATAACATCTTGCTAAAAAATTAATTCTTAGACTTCCGTTATCTATATATAATCATGATAACTTGTGACATGTATATAATATACAATTTTTTATAAATTTTCAAGCATTAATTGTTAATTAATCCAAGTTTGGATATTTATCGAAAATCACCCCACGAAAAACCGCATATTTCCGTAGGGTGATTCTTAAATTTTTGTGCAATTTTACAATAAATCGTCTTATTTATTGCTTTTATCTATAAGTGAACTTAGGATTCCAACTACTTAATTGTATAAATCAGGCCTCTTTTTCTTTCAAAAAAGTATCTTTGATATTCTTCCATAACATAAATATAATGAGTAATGCTCCTACATAACCATTTAATACATAAATATAATTTACAAGCATCTTAAAATGGGAAGAAGAGTCCTACTATAAGGCCGATAATAGCAAGCACAATTGTAAGTATCTTGAACTTAGGTGTACCCTCTTTAGCAAATCTTGAAGCAGGATTGTAAAGAAGAGGCACAGCTGAAGTATAAATACCTGCAAATACTATTACAGCAAAAAATAGCTGAAAATGGCTTTCCATACCTTCATTGCAAGAATGAGATTTGGAATGGCTGCATCCCAAACATGTATGCTTCCATCTGCATTAGGTGTATTGATATTGGCTATCTGTGCAAAAGAAATAAGCGCAATAGCAACGGATACTGCAATTGTTCCACCTATTATACCACTAATAAAGATTCTTCTTGCTATTCTTTGTACCAAGTGCTGCCATAAAGCTCGTAAACCAAAGAAGAGCGAAGCCTCGAGTAAGAAAGTCCAGATATAAGCCAGTTAGGACCTGCATTTTTAATGGTCTCACCTGCTTTTTGCTCCTTCAAAGGTTCCATTTTTTAATAGCATCAAGTCCCTGCCTGGATATCACCACCATCTCTAAAGAGTAATGATACCGATTGCTATACATATTACAACTATAATTGGTCCAACTAATCCTATCGCATCTACCAAAAGAAATTCAAGTCCGCCTGCAACAGTAATAGCGGTTAAAGCTACTAAGATTACAGCTCCTATCCAAAGAGGAAGTCCATATTCCCTGATTAAGTGTTGAAGCTGCACCACCTACCATTACCCAAAAATGACATATAACAAAAGATTGTCGAATAATAGTCACTAAAGGTACTTCACATATTTTCCGCAGTAAAATCTGTAAATATCATTGGCTTTTTTCAAAAATGCTCTTTCTGCTCCCGCTTTTGCAAAGTTGACATTGTAATAGAGAAAAGTTCCGAAAAATACTGCCAATGTTAAAAAGTCCTCAACTCCATATGCAGTATAATACTGAATTATCTCCTGTCCGGTAGCAAAGCCCTGAGCCTATCTGGAAGGCTATTACTGCACCTGCAAGGATTAAAACTCTTTCCAACTCAAACGCATTATGATCTTTCATATGTACCTCTCGTTTGTTTGTTATTTTTAAAATAAATTTTAGTTCTGTGAGACAATGTAATCATTATCCCGGTCGTGGCATCATACATAGTGTCCTCCTTTAGCAAAACTAAAACCCAAGATATTCTATTAAAGTACAATGAATGAGTCATTAAAATTTTAACTAAATCAACTGACATCATACTAAAATTACAATATCTGGTTCATCTGATGTTACATAATATTTTAGGTATTAATCAATAGTTTTTAGTAATTTTTATTAATTATTTTCAACTTTCTTTTATAGCACAAAAATCCGCCTTCCACGACAATTTAAGATGGATAGCGGATTTAGATGTATGTATATTATTTTAACACTGTAAATTCTTTGCAATTATACTGTATTTATTTTGCAAAATTTTGCAATAACAGCTTTGTAGTCTGTATAGCTCTTTAAATCTGAGGCAAGTGCGCTTTAACCACAAGTTCACAATCATCAATATAATCCCACACATAATTATTGATTGTATCCTCATCAGTTATTTTCTTATCCATTATTGTTTTCAGATAGCCTTTATATAGCAAACACACAATTCTATTAAGCATAACTGCATTGTCATAAGTAATAGCATCGTCAGCTACACATAGCTTTACATTTCAAAAATCTCTTCCCCAAAAACTCAGATTGGTAAGCATTGCCTGAAAATGATGTCGATGATTCATCAATCTCCTCAGGAAACATACGGTAATACTCTCCTATTGCTTCACTAAGCGCCGTCTCATAGTTGTTAAAAAACAGCAGATTGTAAGCTACCGGCTTTCTAAACGCTTCCATACAGTAGCAATACCAAACCCCCACATATCTTTCCCATACATTACTCCATACCTTCTCTGCAGTATTTAGAGAAGTAATATAATTTTTAAGTTCAGCTAACTGAGCAAAGTAGATGAGCTCATCACGATTTGCAAAAATACCTGTATAGATTTGCTGATGAACACTTCATTTCCTTAGCCAGTTTTCTTATTGAAACAGAATCGATACCTTCTCTTTAATCATTTCATTGGCTTTTATTATATAGTCTTTTTCTATTGAGGCCTTTTAAAATAATCCATTCTGAATCGCTCCTTTTAACATATCCTTGAATTACATTTTCAATTACTGATAAGTCAATTGTTTTAAAGTCATTTGCTACATCCTCCGGATAGCTCTCGGGAGCTCTTCGCAATACCCTGCCACTGTCTAAATGTCTCCACGCATTTTTCAATAAGCATTATATCTTCTGTATTATCTTCACCTTCTTTTGGATAAATGATAATCGAGCGGTAAAGTGTCTGATTAGAGCTTAAGGCTTGAGGCCTGAGGGTGAGTGAGCAGTTTATTACCCGCATATACCATATCCCTTGTCTTTATCATCACTTCCTCGTAGTCCTTACACATAGATACAATGTATCTTGTCCGAATTTATCAACTACTCTGTCATTATTTGTAAGCAAAATTGCCTTTTCTATCTCCCACATCTTAAAAACTCCTTAATAATATTTAGAACAGTCCAACTATATTGCCGTCATCATCCACATCAATGTTAAATGCTGCAGGTGTCTTTGGAAGTCCCGGCATAGTCATAATATTGCCTGTAAGCACTACCACGAAGCCTGCTCCCGGCTGATACATAAGCCTCCCTTACAGTCACTCTAAAGCCCTCAGGTCTTCCAAGGAGGGCTGCATTATCTGAGAGCGAATACTGTGTCTTTGCCATACATACAGGGAAGTGGCCAAAGCCAAGTTCTTCAATCTTTTTAATCATCTTATCAGCAGCAGGCGCAAAGTCCACTCCTGATGCTCCATAAATTTTAGTACATATTGCTTCTATTTTTCTTTGATAGAAAGTTCATCTCCATAGATAGGTGCATAATTAGAAGTCTTTGACTCGATTGTTGCAATTATTTTCTTTGCAAGCTCCTCACCACCAAGTCCGCCTTTTTCCCCAAACTTCTGCAAGTTCAAAAGTCACAGCCTCTATCCTCACAAAAATCTCTTTACGAATTTGAGCTCTGCTTCTGTGTCTGAGACAAACTTATTAAGTGTTACTACACGGGAACGCCGAACTGCTTCAGATTCTCTATATGCTTTTTCAAGATTTTACGATACCCTTTTTAAGAGCATCAAGATTCTCTGCTCAAGCTCCTCTCTTGTCCACTCCACCATTGTACTTAAGAGCCCTTATATAGTAGCTACAAGAACTACAGCAGATGGTTTAAGTCCTGCCACATACGGCATTTGATATCCAAGAACTTCTCAGCACCAAGGTCAGCACCAAAGCCTGCTTCTGTGATAACATAATCAGCAAGTTTGAGGGCTGTCTTTGTTGCCCTTTACTGAGTTACAGCCATGAGGCTATATTGGCAAATGGACCACTATGAACAATAGCAGGGCTATGCTCTATAGTCTGAATAAGATTTGGCTTGATTGCCTCTTTAAGAAGAGCTGCACAGAGCCGACTGCATTCAAATCTCCTGCAGGTAACAGGCTTGCCATCGAAGCTATAGGCTACAATTATACGTGAAAGTCTCTCTTTTAAGTCCTTCATATCATTTGCAAGACAGAGAACAGCCATTATTTCAGAGGCAACTGTAATCACAAAAGTGATCCTCTCCAAATCACATCGTCAGCAGAATGACCCCAGTCCCTACCACTCACATTTCTAAGTACCCTGTCGTTCATATCAAGACAGCGTTTCCAAACTATCTGATTGGTATCATCTATCCTAGGGCATTACCCTGCTTTTATGTGATTATCAAGTAGGCTGAAAGCAAATTGTTGGCAGAGGTACTGTACATGAAAATCACCGGTAAAATGGAGATTTAAATCCTCCATAGGTACTACCTGTGCATAGCCTCCGCCTGCTGCCCGCCTTTCTACTCCAAAACAAGGTCCAAGAGAAGGCTCTCTAAGTGCTATTACAGCCTTTTTGCCAAGTCTTTCAAATGCTCTCACCAAGGCCTACGGTGACTGTTGTCTTTCCTCTCACCCGCAGGGGTAGGGATTGATAGCAGTAACAAGAAATCAGCTTTCCATCTTCATTGTCTTTAATCCTGTCCCAAAGCTCATCCGAGAGCTAGCCTTATACTTTCCGTATAATTCAAGCTCGTCTAAGGAAATGCCAAGCTTTTTCAGCTACTTCTCCAATAGGCTTCATCACCGCTTCTTTAGCTATTTCAATATCAGTTTTCATAAATCCGTCCCCTTTTTCGGTTTTTGTTTAATACTTGTTACTTATAATACAATTGTCAAAAGCAGATAAATAATATTTGGATTTTGCTTGTAAAAGAGTTTAATAGCTTTTTGACTACCCAAATATACTTATAAACATCTTGCACAGCTTAATCATAACTAATAAATGCTCTATGTCAATTCAAAAAGTGCTCATTTTGAGAGCTAATGTAGTCAAAAATCTAATCAGTGTCTTGACATTGTGAAAGCTTCAAAAATCATCCTGACTCATAAGCACCTTCGAGGCTTGGTCCCATCCTCAGCACTTACTACTCCTGCTTCAGCAAGCTGATCCATGATTCTGGCTGCCCTGTTGAAGCCTCATTCTGTACACTCTTTGAAACATACCCTATAGAAGCCTTATCTTTGTCTATTACCAGTTTCCCTGCTTCTTCAAAATACGCATCAAAGCCGTCATCCTCTTCAGCAGGTGTATTTCCTTCCTTAATGCTCTCAACCTGAGCAGCTGCGTTTACCTGCTCTGTAATATCAGCCGCTTTGTGAGCAGGATCATTGTTTTCTTTGATGAATTCAACTACATCAGAGACCCTCATTATCCGAAACAAAGGCTCCCTGAACCCTCACTGGCTTAGGATATCCAGAAGGAAGAATAGCATATCCCCCTTACCTAAGAGCTTTTTCGGCCCTGCTCCGTCAAGAATTGTCCTCGAATCCACCTGAGACGATACAGCAAAGGCTATTCTTGAAGGTACATTTGACCTTAATAAGACCTGTGATGACATTTACACTTGGGCGCTGGGTTGCAATTACAAGATGGATACCTGCTGCTCTTGCTAAGCTGAGCCAGACGCGCATAAGCTTCTTCAACCTCCTTTGATGAAACCATCATAAGGGCGTCAGCAAGCTCGTCTCACTATTATCACTATCTGAGGCATCCATTCAGGCGAATCTTTTCCTACCTTTTGTTAAAAGCCCTTTATTTCTCTAACCTCTTTATGTCAGAGAAAAGCTTGTAACGCCTGTTCATTTCCGCAACTGCCCAGTTAAGAGCTGCTGCCGCCTCTTAGGATCTAGTTACTACAGGAAGCAAAGATGAGGTACTGTTATACAGCAAAGCTCAACCACCTTAGGATCCACCATAATAAGCTTGACCTCACTAGGCTTTGCCTTGTAGTATACTCATAATAAGCGTATTGATGCATACTGACTTTCCTGAGCCTGTTGCACCGGCAATTAGAAGATGAGGCATCTTTGGTATATCAGATATCATAGTTCTGCCCGCCTCATGTCCTTACCCACAGCAAAGGCAAGCTTTGACTGGTGTTCATTAAAGTCTTTATTCTCAATCAAATCCCTAAAGTACACTCATAAGATTCTTTTGTTAGGGTACTCTATTCCAACTGCTGCCTTGCCGGAATCGGCGCCTCTATACGAATATCAGCTGCCGCAAGATTTAACTTAATGTCATCAGTAAGTGCAGTTATCTTGCTTACCTTAACCCCTGTTCAGGCTGAAGCTCATACCTTGTTACAGATGGGCCACAGCTGACATCAGTTACCTTTACATTTACTCCAAAGGCAGTCAGGGTTTCCTGAAGTTTTCTTGCAGTTTCGTGTAGCTCTTCATCACTTATTCCCTCATCATCACTCTCAGCCTTGCTTAGTAGACTAATTGGCGGAAATCACATAAGGCTTAGGAGGTGCAGGTGGATTGGCAACTGACTATATCCGGAATAAGCGGCTCTAGTGCCATCATCTCTTCTCTCTTTTATAGGGCTGTTACTATTTTCAGGAATATTTGAAATGTCTGTAGAGATTGCACCTATTATTACCACCATCACCAAATGAAGAGCTCAAGCGCTTTATTGTCCCGGGTTATGGTTTTTCTCCAATAGCCTCTCTTTTTCAATTTCAAGTATGGACTTTTGAGGGATAATATCCTCTTCTTCATCCTCATCATCCATCAAATCTTCATACTCGTCTATATCATCTTCAAAATCGCTCTCATCTGTTTCGTAGTAATTCTTATCAAAGCTTATGAGAGCTTACTTCATTTTCAGCTTCATCCTCTAAATCTTCCTTATCCTCTTCTTCAATCAAAGCTTCAGCCTTTACTTCAGGCTCTTCTATACCTCCAAGCTCTGATTTATAATCAGACTCTGCTATACCACTAGGCTCTGTTATATTATCAAGCCCTTCATCAATCTTTCCTTCTTCTCCTTCCGGCTTCCACAAACCTTCACCATCACCGAACTTATCATTGATTTCCTTTTAAGTAAAAACTCATCTTCTTTGCCCTCAGAAATCTTCTTATCCTCATTTGCCCTATGAATCAGAAAAAGAAAGCTGAGATTTTTCTGTCTCGCCTACCTCCTTTACTTCTACCTCTTTGTTAATATCAGCAGCTTCCTCAGTTGTTTTTTGATTTTCACGGGCAGCCTCTTTCTTTTCAGACACTTTAGCTTCTCCGATAGGAGCATCATCTACAGTCTCTTTTATCCATATCCGCAGACTTCTCCTTTGTAGCTGCTTCTTCCTCTTCTTTCTTAGCTTCTTCCTGCTTTGCAGCCTCCTCAAGCTTCTTTTTGTTTTCTATATTGGCCTTTATTCTTTCCTGGATGATTTCCTCCGAAATAGCCCTCTTTCTATCCATTTCCCTCCCTGTCTAAGCCTCTCATCCTCTTCAGCTCTGGCCTGTCTTATTCTCTCTCTTTCAGCCCTTCTTATTTCCCTAAGCTCTTTTTCTTCTTGCTAACTTCTCCTCCGCCTTCGCCCTAGCGTCAAGCATAGCCCTCATTCTTATATTCCGCTATAGTCTCTCTGGTTTCTGTCACCCTGTCGTTTTATAACAGAGGTTATAAGCCTTCCCGTTAAATAAATAACAAACATTATAATTATCGCTATTAGCAAAAGGTATGCTCCTACCTGGGCAAGACCAAGATTAAATATCTTAGCAAGAGCACCTCCGAGGAAGCCTCCTCCGTTTTATTATCCACAGACAGCGTGTATAGAGATTTCCAAGGAATGTCACTTAGGTCTCCATATGACGCAAGCTCAAATATACCACCAAATGCTAAAAGCAGGCCTGCACTTGCCATAACTTTATTTCTAACCCTCTTATTGCCTACATTAGCCAACATAAAAATAGACGCAAAGAAAACATAGAATGGAAATATCCATGCTTAATCACCTATGCAGCCAAAAGAAAGCTATTAATACCTCTTCCTACAGGTCCTACCAGATTAAAAATTTGAAAGTAAAAAGTACAATTGAGATGACACTGGTAAATATGAATAATAATTCATATTTGTTCTCTGATAAAAAGCCTTCTCTTTCAACTTTAACCTGCTTATTACGTGTAGTTCTCTTTGTACCTGTCTTCTTTCCTACAGTCTTCTTTGTAGAATTCCTGTTATTGCTTTTTCTATTACTTTTGTTTTACTGTCTATTATTATTCCCCTGCCATTTTACCTCACATTAAGCATAAAAGAAACAGTTATCGCCTTAAAAGCGTAACTGTTTCAATAATATATCAATTCTCAAGTTTTTCAATGGTATAGGACATTTTACTTAAGCTTTTTAATATAAAGATTAGGTTTGACACTTATATCATAAAATATAGCCACAAGCTTCTAATAGCATCGATTATTTTGTCCGCTGCCTCTTTACATTTTCTCATCGCTGCCAGCTTCTACCATAACTCTGATAAGTGGTTCAGTACCACTTTTTCTAAAAAGCACTCTTCCATCGCCATTAAGCCCTGCTTCAGCCTCATCCACAGCTTTTAAGAACCTTTTCATCATTCATTACAAGGTCCTTATCAGTAACTTTTAAGTTCACAAGAAGCTGAGGATATACCTTAAAAGCCTTCTGTAGCTCTGATATCCTCTTCTTACTGATAAGCATTGCATCCATTATTTTAAGTGAAGTAAGTACTCCATCTCCTGTAGTGGCATACTTTCCAAAGATAATGTGTCCTGACTGTTCCCCACCTAAGGAATAGCCATTTGCAACCATATTTTCACTCACATACTTGTCGCCTACATCTGTCTTTTCATATTTAATTCCAAGCTTATCAAAAGCCTTATACAGTCCCATATTGGACATAACAGTTGTAACTACTGTATCGTTGTCAAGCTCACCCTTGTGTTTAAGGTATGAACCACAGATGTAGAGAATAGCATCACCGTCTATAATATTACCGTTTTCATCTACAGCAAGGCATCTGTCCGCATCTCCATCATATGCAAAGCCTATATCAAGATTCTTCTCTCTAACGAACTCCTGAAGCTTCTCTATGTGGGTTGAACCGCATTCAGTGTTGATATTAGTACCATCAGGGTCTGCATTTATAACATGGGTCTTAGCTCCAAGTGCCTTGAATACTGCAGTTGCTATCTGATGTGCAGAACCGTTTGCACAGTCCAGTCCCACTCTCACATCCTTAAAGGATTTGGTAGGAAGTGAAATAAGATATCCCAGATATCTGTTTCTTCCAAGCACATAGTCAACAGTTCTGCCGATATTCTCTCCAGTTGCAGAGGAATATTATCTTCTTCTCTGTCAATGTACTCTTCTATAAGAGCCTCAACCTCAGCCTCTAGCTTATAACCGTTTCCGTTTATTATCTTTTATACCGTTGTCGTAGAAAGGATTGTGGCTCACGATATCATAATACCGCAGTCAAATTCCTCTGTTCTTACCACATAGGAAACACTCGGCGTACTTGTAACGTGCAAAAGATAAGCATCTGCCCCACTTGCGGTAAGTCCTGCTGCAAGGGCATATTCAAACATATAGCTTGACCTTCTGGTATCTTTACCGATTACTATCTTTGCCTTATGCTCCTTACCGTAGTAATATCCCTAAGAATCTTCCAACCTTAAATGCGTGATTAACTGTTAATCCTACATTAGCTTCTCCTCTGAATCCGTCTGTCCCAAAGTATTTTTCCCATAGATTCTCTCCTATATTCTCATAAATCCTTTTCCAACAATTTCACTTGTACTTGTAATTATAATGAAAGCAGTAGGCTCGGTTTCCCTAAGGAAATTTCTTAAAAGAACCGCCTGTCTTCTGTTAACTACAGTAAGCACCATAAACTTATGCTGTCCTGAATACGCACCCTTTGCATCAACCACAGTAGCAGAACGGTTTAACTCCTTACCTATAAAATTTGTTATAGGCTCAGGATCATTACAAACAATATTAATATACTTGCATAAGTTAATGCTTTTCAATTACGTTATCAATAACAAGAGCCTTCACTCCAAGACCAAGCATGGACATAAGACCTGTCTTGATTCCGTAAATAGGGAAGGTAAGGGCTGCAAGTATGCAGTCAGCAGACATAAGTGCAACTCCTATGTTCATAGAGGTATACTTTTTAAGCAGCATAGCTAGTATATCAGTACCTCCGGATGAAGCCCCTATATTAAACAAAATTGCACTGCCTATTGCAGGAAGAAAAATGGCATATACAAGTTCCATTATCGTTTCATTGGTCAGAGGCCCCGTAAGCGGAGCAATGTACTCAAGTCCCTGCAGTGAGAATGACATCAAACCAGAGAACAATACACTGTTTTTAGTCCAAATTCTTTTCCGAGAAAAATAAATCCTATTATAAGGAGAAGAATATTGAAAATAACTACAATATTTCCCTTGGTTAAAAATCCAACAGTATACTTCGATAAAATAACCGCTATACCTGTAGCTCCCCAAAAGAAAAGTTATTTGGAAACTTAAAGAAATAAATACCAATCTACCATAATCTCGATACCAATGGTCATCCAGATAAATTCTTTCAAGTTAAACTTTTTCATCAAGTCTTTTCATCACTGCTCTCCTATTTGCAAGCAATTTTTACTTGTAGCATAATCCTCTAAGTCATTATCTATTAAGCATATTAAAATGATATGGAATTGCTACAGCCTTACTTATTATGTAAAGCCATATCGTTTTTAATTCGACACCTGTACATTATATAAAAACCGAACTTCATGCAAGATGCAATAAAAAGTCCGGTAGTATGCGGATAACAGGAGTTGAACCTGCACGGGGATTCCCACCAGAACCCTAAATCTGGCGCGTCTGCCAATTCCGGCCATATCCGCATGAGCTGGGCTGGCCAGTTCGAACCGTCGATGCGGGAGTCAAAGTCCCGTGCCTTAACCGCTTGGCTATAGCCCAAAAATACAAAGACTCTCGCCTTTTGCACTCTAAGGGTGGGTAGAGGGACTCGAACCCTCGGTATCCAGAACCACAATCTGGCGCGTTAACCAACTACACTATACCCACCATATATTTAATCCGACTAGCTTAAGTGTACCGAAAGGATTCGAGACCCCCGACACACGGCTTAGAAGGCCGTTGCTCTATCCAACTGAGCTATCGGTACAAACCCATTTTCGAATAATAATCAAAAATGAAAGCGGGTGATGGGAATCGAACCCACGTATCCAGCTTTGAGGCTGGTGTTCTACCATTGAACCACACCCGCAAAACAAGAAATATTAACTCTTTTCGCTTATCACAAAAACTTAGAAACAAGTCAGGGGGTGACGATTCGAACCTGCGACCCCTTGATCCCCAAATCAAGTACTCTAGCCAAACTGAGCCACACCCCAGAAATTTCTTAAGTGTTTTTGCAATCAAAGCGAGGGTATTATACATGAGATTAACTTATGATGTCAACACTTTTTAATATTTTTATTTTTCTTGTTATTTGAAAAAGTAAAGTCCGCATTAGTATGGATTTTACTTATTCTAAATATACCATGATTAACGCACTGGATTTTACTAATTCCAAAGATTGTATTTTATGTCTATGGACTCTACTGGTTATCTGATTAAATAGTTAATGAGGAAAGGCTTGTTGGATTGTACTCAATATATTAATTTTTAAAAGTTATATAATACAATTGTATAGCCTATAATATTTCAATACTATATTGTTTACGCGGAAGTTATTATCTTTTTACACGTACAAAACATAAATTAGTTGATTTTTGTATAAATTTCTTAATTATATTCTTATATTTTAGATTTATTATTGATATATGACAAAATATATGGTATATTTATTGATGTCATTATATGACAATATACAAAGGAGGTTTATTTATGAAATACATATTATCTATTATCGTCTTATTATCTGCTATGCTCAATAATTGCATCTCTGTCTCTGCTGCAAACAGCAAATTTAAATACTGATATTGGCAATCACAGCATCAGAACACTTACAATTAATCGATCTGGCACTAACATTAGTAAAAATAAAAACCAAAAATTACCTGCATATGGCGAAAGAGGTATTCAACAGTTTTAGAAAAACTCAAAAATGTAGTAAAAGTTGTTGAGCCATCTGGACAGCCCTACTGAAGGTTATTCATTCAAAAATGGAGGTTCTGTTTATGTAAACACTACTGGTGGATTAGACATTTCTGTTTCCAGTTAGCTTTAACTTGGGGAGTTGCAACATTAGGACTTTCTACTGGTTATATTCCGAGTGATAATGTTGGTGGACTATCTGTTAATATACCTGCTGGAAAAAGGATTTTATAAAAGTCAAACTTTCATATAAGTTTTCACTATGTAAGGGTTGACTGTTATCAGTATAATGAATTTAAATATTCATACTATAAAAACTACATCCAGAGCTTATTAGCATATCAGCTTTTTCCTAAACGAGGTTAAATAAATAGCTCTTAAAAATTATATTAACTATTAATAGGCAATTAATAAGCTAATACAAAACAGGTGTATATAACTTTATATACACCTGTTTGTAAAAATGAGGTAATAATATGAAAAATACAAATATGTCATAGGAGTTTAGTTCCATTTGTGCATTAATTTTCTTTATACTTTTTATTCTTTAAGGATTACATTTCCCAGAAACCTGATGACGAGGATATATTACATAAAATATACAAATTACCAACATCTTACACTATGGAAGAAGCCATAGAAGATGGTTTTTAGATATAACACAAGTACTCCCTAAAAAAATCCAATATAATAGAAAATTTTTATACAGTTTCAATCAGAGAATGAAATAAATTATTTGAAAAACAACATTGGAGAATGATTTTACTTTAGACTTATATGTCGAGTTACAAAACAACAACCTTATTTTTACTCTCTATAGTTATAGTATAAAAGCCCAAACCTGTACAGTGAGTTATTTTGCAAAAGAAATACAATCAGATAAGCATAATGGTCAGAGGTTGACATACTACTTAAATCTTTTGCCGGATCAAGGCTTTACAATATCGTTAATACATCCGATATCAATTCAGATTCTACAAAAATTCACTGATTGATACAAAAATACTATCGATATTTCAACAATCAAAGCAGATTTTATACTATACTCATATATAGCTGAATAGAAAATTATAACAATTAACTGTCACATTATTTTAAATTAGTTGAACAAAGCACTACAATGCTTATTTAAACAGTGGCAGTTATGCTTTTTGTATTCAAGGGCTTTCTTAGCCAGCTTATCCGCCATCTCATTGTATTCATCGCCTGAATGTCCCTTGACTTTGATAAAATTAACCTTTAGCTTATCTTTTATATCATCATAAAACTTCTTATAGGCAATGGTTCCTGCTTTGTTGGTCTTCCACTCTCCGAGGCACCAGCTTGCTATCCCCTGATAGTCGTGGTAGATACTCAAAGAAGTGTATCCATTATCAATGGCATACTGCATTGCAAGTTCAGAAGCTTTTATCTCTCCCGCCACATTCCTCATTGTGGCAAGCTCTTCATCCTCATAGGCCTTTGATATTTCAGCTATTACCTCTCCGTCTTTAAGTATAATACAGCCACAGCCAAAAATCTTTCCACTGCTAAAGCTTCCATCCACATAAGCGGTTATTTCACTATCAGAGGGCTCTACCTGTGTATTTTCATCATTATTATCACTTGCTGCATCAGTGTTAGAAGCAGATAATCCTCCCCTTAAAAAGTCTTCCGCATCCTGCTTTTCTACAAATCCTTTATATATAGCCCCTTTATAGCCTATAACCTGAGCCTTACAGTCCTCCCAGGTCTTATATATACCGGGAGTCTTTCCTATTCTTACCGCATAATAATTATTCTTTTGCCATTATTTTTCTCCAATAAGTATTTTGTTTAACTACAATTAATTTAATATCATCTTTTAGCTTCTCTAATAGCCTTATTTATAGTATTTAGCACCCTTTTCTTATCAGCGCTCCAAAGTGGCTCTCACCAGAAGCCTCTTATCTCCGTCTCCCGTCATTCTGTGAATCACTACGCTTTCAGGCAGGATTCTCCAGACAGTTTATAAGAATTTCAGTATATTCATCAAGGCTTAGTATCTTAAAAGGCTATCCCTATACTCCCTCTAGTCTGGTATTCTTTAATATATGGAGGAGGTGAAGCTTAATTCCGTCTAACTTAGGACTGAGATTTGCTAAATACCTGACAGTTTCATACATATCTTTATCCGTTTCGCCCGGTAAGCCTAAAATCATAGTGGACTATCACTTCAATATTTCTCTTTTTAAGCTCCATATAAGCCTTATTAAAGACAGGCAAACTATAGCCCCTGTTAAATGCCTTTGCGCTGTCTTCGTGAATCGTCCTGTAGTCAGTTCTATCCATACAGGCTTTATTTTATTAAGCTCGTCCGAGAGGTCAAGCATATCATCTTCCAAGCAGTCAGGCCTTGTACCAATAGATATGGCTGCAATATCATCCCTAAGTATAGCAGTCTTAAAAATCCCGCCAAGTCTGTCTACATCTCCGTAGGTATTGGTAAATGACTGAAAATACGCAATATACTTCTTGTCTTCTTCCTTTATGTCCTTTTGAAATTTGCTTTTCACCCTATCTTTTGCCTCTTCAATCTGTTCTTCTACCGGCTTTACCTTGGTGGCAAATTCCCCGGAACCGCCCTCAGAGCAAAAGCTGCAACCACCTCTTCCTGCCCTTCCATCCCTGTTTGGGCAGCTACAGCCTATGGATAAAGACAACCCTATATGCCTTTGTGCCAAACTTTTCTTTGCAATAGTCTGACAGAGTCCTTATTATCATCTAACATTCTCCTAGTCCAATGTAATGCTTTCCAGTAGCTTTTAATACCTTCTAATATCTTCTTAAAAGGCGAAACTTTTATAAGCTAATCTCTTCTTTCATCTCCACCACATCAGTATATCTATCAACATACTGCTTGATTAAGAGATTTTCAGGAACAAAATCATTGTACTTCCCGAAGGTTTTAGCATCTTTAGGAACAATATAATCACTTTCCGTAACATCATTTTTCTTATGTAGTCAAGTGCATCCATAAGTTCATTCATTGTTACATTTTAACTATTAAAAACCCGGCCAGTAAGGCTCTGCAAATTTTTCTATCAGGCGAGGAGTTTATTTAAGATATAGTCTAAGGAATTAAGCGCTCTTGTGCCTAACCACAGAGATATCCGTAAGTATCCGGAGATATTTCAAAGATTTCTTTGGTTTCAAGCCCTGCACCTACTGCCACCTGTCTTATTTCAGTAAGCCACTTCTTTGCTCCATCTCCCAAATAAGGATACTTGCAGTCAGTTGTTATTATCTCCTTCATTTTTCTTAAGTACTCTGGTATGCTCAATAACCCTCCTGTTCCATCCCAGACTGTAGGCGGTTTACCCTCGGCACTCTTTTACATAGAACATTCTTATTCTCCTTATCTATTTCTGTAACCATCCAGCTCTTTCCAGAACAAAAGGTTGTATCAGGCTGCATAAGCCTCTGTAAGAGTACCTATTTCGTGTGAGCCCTCTCTTACAGAATATTCCACATCAGATTCAAATACCGAATAAAAGTCACTAGTGATTTGCTATCTTTTTCTCCCTCGGTACCCTAAGATGAAGCCTCCATTTTTCAGTTCTCTCGATATGACCTATCTTAAGGAGATGCCTCAATAATTCCTTGTAGTCCTCCTGCGTAACAAATCTAAAAGCATATTCACTAAGGGTGACTGCGCCAAAACTTCCGGACTTGCCTCACCTCTGCTATATAAAAACACTCATAGTCTGGTGGTAGAGTATACCAAATGGATATCGCTCCGAGGCAGCACCGGCTCTATATAATTTTTCCCTATATGAGTTCAATTAAAAGCTATACACTTAATAAAGCTCCAATTTATCGCCTTATAGAACTCAGTGGACTCACTTCGCTTTTTCCTCTTCAAACAAAAAGCACATCTCTGAAACTCCGCTTCGTCTCCTGCTTCTTCCAAGTCTTTGAGATAGACTGGCTACAGACTTAGGACAGCCCACTTGTATTATTCTCTCCAAATCCCCCAAATCGATACCCAGCTCAAGGGTAACAGTCGCACCTGTAACAAAGGGTAAGTCAGACAGCCTCATCTGTTCTTCCACATACTCCCTGTCAGATGCTGAAATACTGCCATGATTGAACCATAAATACATCAGGCTCTCCTCTTTTTAGCCACGTCCTTAAGATTAACAATGTTTCTTTTACCCTCAGAGCGCGCATTTGAAAATACAATGCTCTTCTTCCCTCTAGTTAGCTCATATAGATTATCGTAAAAGGATATTTCGTTCTTCTTATCCTTTTCCTGAAAAGCAAATTCACAAAAATGCTCCACCATTACCACTGCTCTCCGCCTTTTTAACACCGGTATCAGGAGTAATGCATTTTTCTTTCTGTAACGATGCTTTAGCGAGTCTTCTGCCCTCTATATCCCCAAGTGTTGCAGATGAGTCCTATCCTTACGAGGAATCACACCTGTTAGCTTTTGAAGCCTTTCAAGCAGAGAAATAAGCTGAGTTCCTCTTTCCTCACCTATGAAATTATGTACCTCATCAATTATGATAAATCTCAAATCAGAAAATAATTTAACCGCCTGTTCTTTTCCTTCTCATTAACATTGCTTCAAGGGATTCAGGTGAAGTCTGTAATATACCTGAAGGCTTTTTAAGCAGCTTATTCTTGACAGTGGCAGACACATCCCCGTGCCACTTAGTTACAGGAATATAGGCCTCCCGAAGCAGCTCCTCACAGGGCAAACCGGTCATTAATCAGAGCCTTAAGTGGAGCTATGTATAAGACTCCTACACTTTCACAGGGTTCATTATAAAGCTTTGTAATAACCGGAAGAAAAGCAGCCTCCGTCTTACCCGATGCGGTAGGCGTAGCTATGAGAAGATTGGAGTCAGTATTAAATATAACATCACAGGCCGCAACCTGTATTTCCTTAGCTCTTCCCAGCCATTTCTATAGATATAATCCTGTATAAAAAGGAGCAAGCTGCTCAAATGTACTCTGTTATCTCAAATCCCTTAAATTCACTCTTTATTTCCTCAGTATCTTCACTTGACTCTAGCTGTAGTTAAAATCATCCTCCAAGTATGCCCTCAAGGGTTTTGTCAGGGTTTTGAAGGAGGATATTGAGTATTTCTATAAAAATCCCCTTATTATCTCACGAGAGGTGTTATGTTCTGTCCTGCTCCTACCCCTAGCAATTCAGTTTTTATAAAATACTGCAAGTGTTTCAGAGCTAAGCCCCTGCCTCATACCTTGTACACCTGAGCATGAATCTTTTCCAGCTTACAGATAAGAAAATACATTTCTTCAGGGGTAAGAGGTTTTTAGCCTTATAATAGAGACAGCAAATCTTTGTACTTCCATCAGAAAATCTACTGCTTTTCAAGCCTCGACCTATGCCTCGTAGCTAAATATACCTCTTCTTGTATCCTCAACATTACACTGAGGCGTACCTCCCATTATCACTCCTCCGTACTTCGACTCTGCCCCATTATATGCGTTGTATATTATTAAATTTTCTCACTAATTATTTTGCGCTCTGATATAGAATTGGGAATCTTAAATAAATTGATGAGTTCATCAATCATCATTATCATCCTTATATCCTGCCTTTACTACAAACATAGAGAAAAGCTTTAATATACTCATACCAGTCATCATCATTTATAATGAACTAACTCCAAGTCTCCGCCTTAGCCTCAGTCTTAGTCCCGTACTCTCCTCTAAGCCATTTTAAGGTTCTACTTTTTAAGCTCTTCATCCCTCAGTAACCACAGCCTTCCAGTAAAGGAAATTATCCTTGTCAAAATCAAAGCTTTTATGTACTATGGTTTCAAGCTCATTTACTGTCTGATGAATCTTAATCTCAACCAGTCCGTTAAGCTTCGCTGTCGGCGGTTAGTGAGTTTTCTGGCATTACCTCAGTTTTAAGTGCATTTATCCATTTGCTTAGTAAGAGACTCTAGGCCCCTCCATCGAGAGGTTTTGAGTGGAGAGGTTTTTCTAAGCTCTTTGTAAGTAGCGAGCCTCGTCACCCTTTATTGGCCACAAAGCTCTGCTCAGGTGAAGGTCAGCATCCACCACTACGAAGCCCCTTTTCCATAGCATAGTTACGAATAGTCTGTAGCACTCTACCAGCCCGTATTTCCCAACAACAAATCGAAATGAAGCACCTCCTTCGGATATCATTTCATCATTTAAAAGTGCATCTATTTCATCTTCCTACCTACCGTTATATAGCCTAAGCCGGTGCGTGGCACAACTCCACCCTAAGGGAATTTAGCAGGGTGTTTGCTATTCTAAGCGGTATTCTGTCTGTTACATTCATTACCTTCTCCAACTGCCTCTTTTACTTCATTCAAATAAATCTTCATAAATCTCAGGCTCACCTGATACATATTCAATCAGGTTATCACCTGTTATTTCAAGTGCCTTTCATTTATTTCTTTCAACAAGAAGTTCATAATTAAGACCTGTTTTTCACCATTTGCAAGATGTGAAATCAGGTCTTTTGCCCTGTTCGACAAGACATTTATAACTGCTTGCAGCCTGATAGCTCAGCATTATCATAATGTTTAGTTTCAATTTCAGGCTTTATTACCTTCATCAGTTATTGTTTCTTTAGCAAAATCAAATATATTTAATTGTCCAATTGACTGACTTTCATTTTTCGTAACTTCCATCCACTATATGTACCGCATCTATTTTGAAGATTTGACTTTATAGATGGTAATGGTATTTTTAGCAGCATTTGCATCATTTTTGACTTAATATCACTTTCATTATTAGATTGTACTTAGCTTTGATTAATTGTTTATTTCTTTGCTGTCTATAATTCTTCTTCACAATTATATATTTCTGAAAGTTGTCCCTCATCTCTTTCGATATCCTCTTCAAGCAACGAGCCTTTTAGCAGTTTTCAATATGGTCTCTTTCAATATCTTTTGATTTTGCTGAGGTCTATCTCAATAGGCTTAATTATTTCAAGTTTGCCATTTTTATTACTATGTTTTCCTCTTTTATAAAGTCAGAAATTGCTCTGAATTATAGTTTCTTCAAACTATCTTCATACAATGCCTCACATTTTTCTTTTCCAGGAGCTTAACTTAGAAATATGGCTGCCGGCATAGTAACCATAATCACTTTTATCATTGAAAAAGCATTTCTCCACCTGTTTAATCGCAGGAGGCTGTAGACTTCTCTTTGAGCCAAACATTTTTCCTCATATTAACTTCAGTAAGCTTCTAATATGTATCCCACAATAGCTTTGTATTTTTCCTCATGTCAGGAGCATCTATTTTACGGACTTTCCATTGAATTTTCATAGGTCTCAATACCATCAAGCGGGGACAACCTGCTCAAAAAGTTAGAAGGCTTAACCACTGCTCCTCTAAAGAAAGAGTATATAATCTCACTTTGTCTAGCCGTGAATAAATTTGATATCTGTTTCAGCTTCTCATTCAAAGTCTGTGAAAGTCTCTAGTACAAGCAGGCACATTTCTTTCGGATAATCTCCTGATTGCCTGGATTTATAAAACTGTCCATCAGTTATCCTAAAAAGATGAAAAATTTCTTAACCAGCTTTTGAAACTCTTTCCACTTGAAAGTCCATCATTTTCACATATATGTTGAGGTTCAAAACCAGTAAGTAATTTCATTAGCATCAAGTCTCTATACTACGAAAAACCTGTGTAAAAAGTTCATTATGGTTTTACATATAGTAGTCCCTTATCCAGGTTCGAAAATGTCCATCTCATACTGTCATCATATTTTCTAAAACTCAGTCCATATATATATTAGCTTTTCAATGGTTTCTTCTGCACACTTAGTACCTATCCCGTTTAATAGTTCATACATAACAAAAACAAGTAGGATAATGATATATCCGTTACATTAGAATTCCTAACCTTTGTCCTCCAAGTAAAATAGGTCCTAGCTGATTATCATTCATCCTATCATAGGTAGTATAGTAGGCTTCCAAAGGATAGGCTTTTGGTCTGCATCGTCACTAAAGTCCTCCATGAACTTTGCCTGTTTTAGAAAGGTCTCAGTATCCCCAAGATACCAATCACTGCTTAAACCAGCCTTCTTGCTTCAAAATTCTCATCTGACTTTGAAGGTGTGAATAAGGCTCGCTCTCAGCCACCGGCGCTTAGGGCTCCTCTCAATACTTTCTTTTTCGTACCTTCCATTTCCCTTGTTTTCTAAAAGGATCGATAAGCAGATAACCAGAATCAGATTGTGCAGGCTTTCTAATGGCTAGTTTTACGAGCCCTTTTCCTCCATCTTTTCTTCATCAGTTTCATCAGGCAAAATTTTCCTTAAAAATTCCATTGAGGCTTCATTTCAAGCATCTTAAGCTCCCGTATTATCCACATCTTTTCTATCTCAGCTTACAAACTTTATATCTCCCACTAAAAATAAAGAAAGACATTTTAACACAAAAGCTTGCATACACTTTCTAACAAAATCGTAAAAAATAAAGTAACTGCTCTACTATTCTTATTATCACTTTCAACAAAATATAATAATGACAATATTACTGGTGTCAATGCTACAACGACTATTAAAAACAATATCCCACATAAAAACCTCATAGTATGATACAATGTAAATCAAATCAAAATTGAAATTAATTATATTAAATAGAACAAAAGTTCTTATTGTCTAGTATAATATAATGATAGCATTATGTCCATAGATAAAAGAAGTTTTATAAGAAAAATTATATAACAACATAAAAACAGCTACAGATATAATATCTGCAGCCATTCCCTCTGTAATGCCGGTGACCGGGTCGAACTGGTACGGGTATTACTACCCACGGATTTTAAGTCCTCAGGCGTCTACCAATTCCGCCACACCGGCATACTACATAAATGCAGTCATGGGACCCACAGGGCTCGAACCTGTGACCCTCTGCTTGTAAGGCAGATGCCTCCCAGCTGAGCTAAGATCCCCAAAAATAATAAAAATTTCGCATGAAATTTGTTATTAACAAAAATGGTTCTTTCGGGGACTCGAACCCAGGACCGACCGGTTATGAGCCGGTTGCTCTAACCAACTGAGCTAAAGAACCAAAAGTGACCCAAGGGATTTGAACCCCTAGTTACCGCCGTGAAAGGGCGGTGTCTTAACCGCTTGACCATGGAGCCACACACAATTTTCGACATCTAATATGTCAAGCTCCCAAGTAGGGCTCGAACCTACAACATCACGGTTAACAGCCGTGCGCTCTACCATTGAGCTATTGAGGAATAAATATACCTTGAAAATCTGCAAACCGAATCAACATCTTTCCTTTTTCTTTGGTCAAGCTTCTCGACCTATTAGTATCAGAAGGCACACGGATTACCCCGCTTACACCACTGACCCTATCAACCCCATACTCTAAGGGTCTTATTAGCCTACGCTATGGGATATCTTATCTTGGAGGGGCTCACGCTCAGATGCCTTCAGCGTTTATCCCCTGCCAAACTTGGCTTCCCCGAGCCGTGCAGCTGGCACTGCAACTGGTCTACCAGCGGTTCGTCCATCCCGGTCCCTCGTACCAAGGACGGCTCTCCCTCAAATATCCTACGCCTGCGCCAGATAGGGACCGAACTGTCTCACGACGTTCTGAACCCAGCTCTGCGTGACCGCTTTAATGGGCGAACAGCCCAACCCCTTGGGACCTACTACAGCCCCAGGATGCGATGAGCCGACATCGAGGTGCCAAACCACTCCGTCGATGTGGAACTCTGGGAGTGATAAGCCTGTTATCCCCAGGGTAGCTTTTTATCCGTTGAGCGATGGCATTCCCACTTACATACCACCGGATCACTAAGTCCCACTTTTTGTACCTGCTCCACCCGTCGGTGTCGCAGTCAAGCCCCTTCTGCCTTTACACTCTGCGAATGGTTTCCAACCATTCTGAGGGAACCTTTGAGCGCCTCCGATACACTTTCGGAGGCGACCGCCCCAGTCAAACTCCCTCCTGGCATTGTCCCCTGCTCCGGATAACGGGCAAAGGTTAGAAACCAGATACACGAAGGGTGGTATCCCAACGATTGACTCGCGCAGAAACTGGCGTCCCCTGCTTCTTTTAGTCTCCCACCTATCCTGTACATCATATATCTAATCCTAGTACCAAGATGGAGTCAGTCTGATGGGTCTCTTCCGTCTTGGCGCAGGTAACCAGCATCTTCACTGGTACTTCAATTTCACCGGGTGCATTGTTGAGACAGCGCTCAAATCATTACGCCTTTCGTGCGGGTCGGAACTTACCTGACAAGGAATTTCATACCTTAGGACCGTTATAGTTACGGCCGCCGTTTACTGGGGCTTAAGTTCGTACCTTCGGATTGCTCCTAAGCACTCTCGTAACCTTCCAGCACCGGGCAGGCGTCAGCCCATATACATCACCTTACGGTTTCGCATAGACCCTGTGTTTTTGCTAAACAGTTGCTTGAGCCTATTCCTCTGCGGCCTGTATCTACAGGCACCTTTATCGCGAACTTACGGGGCCATTTTGCCGAGTTCTCACAATGCTTCTCCCGCCGGCCTGGGATACTCTCCCATCCACCTGTGTCGGTTTACGGTACGGGCCTGGCGCACAATAGCGGCTTTTTCTCGACGGCTCTCCCAGAAGCTTCCTACTTATATTTTCGGTCCGCGTCACACAGTCCACTTACCCGAGCGGATTTGCCTGCCCGGCATAAAACCATGCTTGCACCTGAATCCTTTACAGGCACTTCCTGAATTTCCGTGTCCCCACATTTCTGACAGCCAGAGGTACTGGAATATCAACCAGTTGTCCATCGCCTACGCTTCTCAGCCTGAGCTTAGGTCCCGACTTCCCCAGGGAAGATCAGCTTTTACCCTGGAAACCTTGATATACGGCCTGAAGGATTCTCACCTTTGCATCTCGCTACTCATTCCGGCATTCTCTCTTGATAACCCTCCACGACCCTTTACGGTACCGCTTCCCGTGTTATCATGCTCCCCACCAACATACCTTACGGTATATTCCATTGCGTGGTGCTGTGTTTTCAGCCCGGACATTTTCGGCGCAGGACCTCCTCGACTAGTGAGCTATTACGCACTCTTTTGAATGAATGCATGCTTCTGAGTCAACATCCCTGGTGTTTTCGGAAACCCACATCGTACCACTTAACATACACTTTGGGGACTTTTAGCAGATGGTCTGGGCTGTTTCCCTTTTTGACTGTCCGACTTATCCTTAGACAGTCTGACTCTGGTAAACATCTATATGGCATTCGGAGTTTGATACGCATTGTAGATCTTTGACGCCCCGCAGCGATTCGTGCTCTACCTCCATTAGACTATGCGGGTTAGCCCTAAAAGTTACTTTCGGGGAGAGACCAGCTATCTCCGAGTTCGCGTGGAATTTCTCCGCTACCCACAGCTCATCACCGCCTTTTTCAACAGACGTGTTCGACCTCCATCCACTTTTACGCAGACTTCATCCTGCTTATGGTAGGTCACCCGGTTTCGTCTGCTGTTACTGACTTACCGCCCTGTTAAGACTTGGTTTCCTTCGGCCCGTACCTAAGTGCACTTTAACCTGCGGCAACGGCAACTCGCCGGACCGTTCTGCTGTAAAGTACGGTCGAGCTGTTAGTCGCTCTTCCGCAGCTTGTAGACACAGGGTTTCAGGTTCTCTTTCACCCCCTCCGGGGTTCTTTTTCACCTTTCCCTCACGGTACCATACTCTATCGGTCACCAGGTACGTCGCTTGGGGGTGGTCCCCCTGCTTCCTGACGTTTCTCGTGTCCCGTAGTACCCGAGATACCACTGAATCACAGTCTGTTTGCATACAGAGGCTTTCATCTCTTTTGGCCGGCTTTCCCCAAAACCGTTCTGCTACCCTATCTGCTTCTTCGTGTATGGTCCTCTACTGGATAAATCCTTGGTTTGGGCTTCGGTCCCCTCTCGCTCGCCACTACTTAGGATTCGATGTTTCTTCCTCTTCCGGCTACTAGATGTTTCAGTTCGTCAGTTCCTCCGTATGACTATGGATTCATCATGCGTGACAGAGGTTCTTTTTCTGCCGGGTTTCCCCCATTCCGGATACCTGCGGATCAATGGAGATTGCTCCTCCCCGCAGCTCGTGCAGCTTATCACGTCCTTCTGCTCCTGGTAGCCAAGCATCCGCCCTGCGCCCTTGTAATCTTGACCATTAGTGAGGGGAATGCTACAAGGCAAGGCACCGTGGCTTTCGCTTGCTGACGGTGCGTGCTGCCTGTGAGGTGCGTTTCGATGAAACGCGCATCACGAGCGTGAAATGCGAAGCATTTCTGCAGTGAGCATTCAATTTAACTTTTTGATAACTTATATTGGTTCTTTAATTTAACACTGACTAGCGTATCAGTATTAAATCTTTTTAATAAATACATTGCTCTGTGAATTCTAAATCATCAACTTGTACATCAAGAAAAGTCAATGCTCGATGTTGTTTCATATCTAGCTGTATATTCCCTAATGATTAAATCACGAAAAGCCATACTTGCACAAATATTTGTTCGGTATGCAGTTTCTAAGGTACATTTCAGGATCATTATCCCGAGTGTTTAAATGGACTCGAACCATCGACCTCACGCTTATCAGGCGTGCGCTCTAACTCAGCTGGAGCTATAAGCCCATAAATCTAGCAGCCACCTACTCTCCCACACCGTCTCCAGTGCAGTGACCATCGGCCGCCCAGGGCCTTAACCTTCGTGTTCGGATGAGAACGGTGTGACCCCTAGACGCATCGCCACTCAGACATATGTTATCTCATGATAACTAGACAGTGAGACAATCTCTGCTTTCTTTCTTCCTTAGAAAAGGAGGTGCATCCAGCCGCACCTTCCGACACGGCTACCTTGTTACGACGTCCCACTCCCCAGCCACTCAGACCTGCCTTCTGGCAGCCCTCCCTTGCTGGTTAGGCCACTGACTCGCATCTCCGACCCCATGGTGTGACGGGCGGTGTAGCAAGACCTGGGAACGTATTCACCGCGACATTCTGATTGCGCGATTACTAGCGATTCCAGCTCCATGAAAGTCGAGTTGCAGACTACAATCCGAACTGAGGCAGCCTTTCTGAGATTCGCTCGGCTCACACCTCTGCTTCCTCTGTAACTGCCATTGTAGCACGTGTGCAGCCCCGGGTCATAGGCATGATGATTTGACGTCATCCCCTCGCCTTCCTCCGGAGTTATCCTCGGCTAGTCTTTCTAGAGTGCCCGGCCCAACTGCTGGCTACTAAGGACATAGGGTTGCGCTCTGTTGCGGGACTTAACCCAACATCTTCACGACACGAGCTGACGACAACCATGCACCACCTGTGTCTCCTGTCCTGAAGGACTACAGTGCATTACCCTGTATTCAGGAGGATCTCAAGACGTGGTCAGGTTCTTTCGCGTTGCGTCGAATTAAACCATGTTCCACCGCTTGTGCGGGTCCCTCCAATTCCTTTTGAGTCTTTCATTCTTGCGAACGTACTCCCCAGGTGGAATACTTAAGCGTTTGCGACGGCACCGAAAGGCTTATGCCTCCTGAGCACCTAGTATTCATCGCTTTACAGCGTGGACTACCAGGGATATCTAATCCTGTTTGCTACCCACGCTTTCGAGCCTCTCAGCTCTGGTCCAGCAGGTACGGCTTCGTCACTTGTGTTCTTCCTAATATCCAAAGCATTTCACCCTGCCACACTAGGAATTCCGCCTGCCTCCCATACTCAAGTTTAATAGTTTTGGGAGCAGTCAGGCGGTTTCCTGCTTCCACCTCCAACTTGCCAGAAACCGCCTGCGCTCCCTATTGCAGCCCAGTAAATCCGGATAACGCTTGCCCCCTACTGACCGCGCGCTGGCACGTAGTTAGCCGCTTAGTCAGGTACCGTCATCATCTTTCCCTGCTGATGGAGCTTTTTACATACCGAAATACTTTCTTCACTCACGCGGCGTCGCTGCATCAGAGTTTCCTCCATTGTGCAATATCCCCACTGTTGCCTCCCGTAGGAGTTTGGGCCGTGTCTCAGTCCCAATGTGGCCGTCCGACCTCCCAGTCCGGCTACCGATCGTTGCTTTGTAGGTTTTTCACCCCTGCCAACTGGCTAATCGGACGCGGCCCATCCTATACCTGATTGTTCATTTCCCGGCAAAAACCGACAGTGTTTCGCCGACTTATGTGGTCTTCACCAGCCGTTTCCGCTGCATCCCCTGTATAGGGGCAGGTTGCCCACGCGTTACTCACCCGTCCGCCACAAAGAATTACAGTCTTCCATCCAGAAACTTCCGTCGCATAATCTCCGTTCGACTTGCATAGCAGCACGCCAGCGTTCATCCTGAGCCAGATCAAACTCCCATAAAAGTGTTTGGCCTTTGTCAAAATGAGCTGACTTTAATTGCTCGTCCGTTATCGACCGGCCAGTCAGATAATTTTTACTGATAGCGGTGTACAAGATACACTCTACGCATGTTCGTTTGAATTTTCTCAAGATTGTCTCACTATTTAGTTATCAAGGTTCTGTCTGTACCCTCTCACGTCGCATCTCAGCTCAAACATTTCTATCATACGATTTTGCTTATGTCACAACTTTTTCAAGTTTATATTCAGCAAAATCAACGGAGAAAACAGGATTTGAACCCCTGGCGCCGCTACTAACGACCTACTCCCTTTCTAGGGGAGCCCCTTCAGCCTCTTGGGTATTCCGCTGGGCCACATATAAACCATATAAAACGGAGAAGGTGGGATTCTGAACCCACGGTCCCTTTCAGGATCACCGGTTTTCAAGACCGGCTCTTTTAAAACCACTCAGACACCTCTCCAGTGACTGTCTGTAACTGTGACAGCTAGAACAGTTTAACATATACAAAATCTTGTCAAGCAGATTTTTAAATCCTTTTTCAGATTTTTATCCCATAGTAATTTGACTATCATTCTCCAACATTATCTCTGTCCCAGTTTAAGGGTTTGAACTGCATTTAATGTCAGATCCGTGAAAATCAATCCCTTTTGTAAAGTCTAGTAAGCAGCCGTCCCTGTCATTGCGGCATTGTCAGTATAATATCGGTGAAGGATGATAGAACCTGAACCTCTCTCTCATAGAGCTTCTTTCTCATCTCTTCTCTTAGGCACTGCATTAGAACAACCCCAATTCGCCATGCGATCTTCTTAAATCCAAGCTTGTTTTGCTCCTTCTATTGTATGACTCTACAAGCACATCTACTACAGCCTCCTGAAAGGGATGCGGCTATATCAGCTTTTGTTTGTTTCCCTCTCGCTTCATTTTCTGGGAATTGATGTAACTTTAGAACAGAGACTTCAGCCCGCTGAAACTAAAGTCAAATGGGTTGTCCTGCCACCTTAGCTCTGTAAGTGTTTCATAGGCATCTTTATTACCTTCCCTCAGATATGAATCTTAGACCTCCCTGGATAACCAAGCCCTATCGCCCTTGCAACCTTGTCAAAGGCCCTCCTGCTGCATCATCCCTTGTTTTACCAAGAACTTCATACTCTCCAGTAGTCCTTAAACTATAACCAGATTTGAGTGGCCTCCGATACAACAAAGACATAGGTGGTTCAAGCTCCTCATTTTTCTATGTAATTAGCAGATATATGTCCTTCGATATGACTCCTATGCAATGAGGCTTGTTATGAGCAAACGCTATGGACTTTGCAGCCGATACCAACCAAAAGAGCTCCCACTAGACCCGGGACCGTAGGTAACTGCAACAGCATCTATTTCATCCATTGTAAGTGATGCTTTTTGAAGTTCTCATCCACTACCCTGAATTACCTTTTTCTATATGCTTTCTTTTTGATGCAATTTTCAGGCACAACACTGCTGTATAACTTATGTATCTCAATCTGGAGACATAAGACTAAAGTACTTTCTCGCCCATCCTGTACTACAGCAGCTGCTGTTTTCATCACAGGATGATTCAATCACTAATATTCATATTTTCACATCTTCCCTTTATTGCCAAAACGATGTGGGTGCCAAATTGATTCGACATCCACCTCTAAGATTTAAAATTTTAATGTTACAAGTAATAAAAGTATCAAAACCTGCTGACAGCATATTTACAGTAGCATCTACTATCTATCGTATAGTTTGATTTTTGATTAACCTCGGTTATTATCAAACATGATAGTTGTCAGCTCAAAGTCTTGTAAGTCAATTCGAAAAGAATCTTCCATCTTCTATCATCTTCTTAAATAGTATTTCTCAGTTTGTATCTTAAAGCCTTTGGTATCTTCTTAACTATAAGACACCTAAAAGATTGCTAGAACTTATAGCCTCCTCGCTCTTCTCTTTCAGCCTCAGCGAGGTCTTGAATAGCATATTGCTATCGTGGTCTGCTCTTTACCTATAGTCTTCAATGTCTTTTAAGCTTTCTCCACGTGCGATCAAGAGGATTCTTTTCTCAAAGAAGCTGTCTCACCAGTAGAGTTTTGATCTCTGCTCGCAAGCTTTTTAATCCGCTCATCAGTCAAGCTCTTCATTATAGCAGCATTTCAAAATCTCGTTTGGTGCATATCTTGAGCACCTCTGGCGTTTCCTGATAATTATCATCTAGCTGTCTCCATAGCTTCTCTACTCTGTTTTACCTTCTTTAACTCCAGATTCTTAAGTCCATGCTCTTACAAGAAAAGAAAAGTCACCGATTATAAATACAGCAAGAAGAGCCATAACTATACCAACTCACAACCGGATTTTATGCGTGTACATAAATCTTAATCCTCATCAACAAACATCAAATCTATACTTCTTACCATCTTTTCCAAGTCTTACATTATCAAAGATTTTCACCTCTTTGATATACTGCTCAGGATCGCTATAGCAGGATCTGTAGTGCGTAAGCCACATAGGCTTGGCAACTTGGGCAAGCTCACAGGCCTCCCGCATGGTCATATGCTCTTTTCTTTTGCCTTATCGCAGACTCCCAAATCCCTACCCGAACATGCTCCTCACATATGATAAATCGCATCTGCGGCCATTTTGCAAATAATAGGTAGAGGTCTGTATCGGTACAGTAGGTAACCTTAAAGTCCCTTTCCTCCTCCCACAACCACATATCAGGTGTATAGGTTTTTCCTTCATATTCAACTGTTTCACCCTTTTTGAAGCCTGTTTCCAACATTTTAGAGGAAACATCTGCCGCAGCGCCCGCTCTTCTACTAGTATACTATATCAGCATCTTTTGGCTTTAAAGGCTTCTATCTTTCATTCAAAACTCACGCCGCCATCTCCTCAATCTCGGACATCAGTTCTTCGGAAGCCTATAAAGACTTTATAACCCTCTCTATTCCTCTTTGGGCCTAAAAATTATATGGCCTGTTCTTCCCGAATTGCCACATGGATAGCAAAGTCCCGGCTACATGGTCACCATGAAAAATGAGTTATGCAGATAAGACCTATGGGATTTACACTCCATCCTCTCTTTAACGGCAACCGAGGTTCCCTCACCACAGTCTATAAGCACGCTGTTTCCATTGTATCTGGCAAGCAGCGAGGTGAGGAACCTGTTAGGTAAAACGGCTATCATACCCGCCCGCACCTAATAAACATATATCCAGCATTAAATCTCCTTAATCTCAGTTAAATACAATATACAAAGGTTGAATAAGGCAAAGCTCTAATCACCCTCGAATATCCTTAGTATAATCTGAGTACAGCGACATAAGCAAGGCATCTTCCTTAGGTTTCGTCATAAAATTCGACGTATTCCGTCTTCCCAAACCCAGTGCTTTGCAGGCTTGTGCAGCCTCATTTCCCTACTCTTACATCTAATAAAAATCTTGTCGTTTTATCTGATTTCTCCGTATTCAATAAGTCTATTAAGCAAAGCCCTCGCCAGCTTCTTTTCATCACCTGCTCTACCGCAACATTGCAGATTTCTGACCCTCATCAAGCACCCTCAGTAGCCGCACATACCCTATTACCTCTCCATTTTCGATAGCACAGAAATAGTGTCATCTTCACCTTACACATTCCTAGATGACCTTTCGGGACCAAGGCAGGGAAAATATTGATTTTTCTATCTCAGCTGACCTCTTTACAATGCTCCGGCTTTAACTCTTCTATATCAAATACATCCATAGTTATCGTTTGATTCCTGTTTCTTTTTCTATTTTCTTTCACGCTCAGCCTGAGAAAGCCTAAGACAGACAGGCTCATGAGCTTTGCGCATGCTCTATAACACCTCTATTATAATACATTTTTCCTAAAACTGCCACACTTCCTGCCTTTTGTTTTGAAATATTGGCAGAGGCGAAGAAACAGGGTTTTACAAGCCTTCTCCTCAATATTATTGCTTTATATACGGGCACCCTGTCTCCAAGGAAAACTATCTCCCGCAAATTCATTGATTGAAAGCTTCAGCTAAAGTTCCTCCACAAGCCAAAAGCTCTCTGTTCTTTTAGCTCAGTATTCACCATTCTTAAAATGTATAAAGTCCATTATAAACCTGTTCTCCTTTTGCATCCATAATAGGACAGATTATTCCGTCAAAAAACTGCACATTATAGTAAGGGCGCGCAAGGGTAGGTACTGAATAATAGGGCTTTATTTAGACTATAGGCAAGCTCCCCTTTACAGTGGCAGAGCCTATTCTAAAGCTCTGTAAATGAACTGGTCCCGCAGCTATGGAAAATGCGTCTATTTCCTTAAGGTCAGCTCAGACATTTTAACTATTTTCACTAAAGCATGGGCATAGAGAGTAGTAGAATGTGTCTTTTATGCTCAACAGTATATTCGAGCCACAAGAGTCTCTGGTCATCAACTATCTGCAACTCGATGCCACCAAGCTCAAGTATCCATACCTAAAACTTTCATTCTTCACCACTGCCCTTTCTATATTCCAAAGCCTTTGTCAAATCTTTTTCTATTCTTATGTGTACTGTTGATTTTGGCATGAGTTCTTCTATTCCTTGAAGCTCCATTCGATGAGGCAGACCTTGATACTCCGTAGAAATAGTCCTCATAGCCTATTTCATCCATTTCAGATATATCGCCTATACGATATACATCAAAATACATAGAGGAAGCTCCTCTCTGTATATTCCTGAACTATAGTAAAGAGTGGCTGTCAATATTATCCCTCCATCGAAAGTCCCACAGCAAAACCCTTGGTAAATACGGTCTTACCAACTCCGTCGCCTTCCATGCAGATAATCTCACCCTTATCAGCCTTTTCTCCCAGTCGTCTGCCCTATATTAAAGGTCTCTTCCTCTGAATAACTCCGTAAATGGCCATTTTAACCCTTTTGCCTGTTTAATGCTTAGAGATATCCTCTCTTAGAATATCTACTCCAATAACTTTTTACATCAACTATGTCACCAACACTCACCACTTCAAGCGGGTGCTTTACAAACTTCTTATCTGATAATTCGGATATGTGAACCAAGACCATCCTGATGTACACCGATGTCTACAAAAGCGCGAAAATCAATGACATTGCGGATTGTCCCCTTCATAACCATACCCCTCTCTTAGATCCTTCATGTTCAAGACATCAGTTCTAAGTGATAGCAGGAAGATCTGCTCTAGGGTCTCTTCCAGGCTTTTTCAAGCTCACTTATATATATCCTTAAGAGTAAGTTCACCCACATCTACCTTGGCCGTTAAGTCAGGATGCTTCTTAATCTCGACGGTTATGCCCTTAATTCCGCCTCTAAGTGCAGAAAGATCACTAGCCAAGTGCAGAAAGGATCTCTTCTGCTGCCTTATAGGACTCTAGGATGTACACTGCTTGAGTCAAGAGGATTGTCTCCATCCATTATTCTCATAAAGCCTGCACATTGTAAGAATGCCTTTGGTCCAAGCTTTAGACACCTTCAATAGTTCTTTTCTATTCTTGAATTTACCGTTTTCTTCTCTGTAGTACAATGTTTTTGCTATAGTTCCATTGATTCCTGAAACATAGGAAAGAAGTGAGCTGAAGCAGTATTTAAGTCGACTCCCCACTCTGCTTTACACAGTCTTCTGCACCACTGCGCCAAGGGCTTCTTTCAGCTTCTTTTTATTTACATATCATGCTGATACTGCCCAACACCTATAGCCTTAGGCTCTATCTTAACAGCTTCCAAGAGGGTCCTGATGCCTTCTTGCTATGGAAGCCGCACTCTCTGTCCCACATCGAACTCAGGGAACTCCTCCGTAGCCAGCTTGCTTTGCTGAATAAACAGAAGCTCCCGCTTCACTTTACTATAACATAGAAACAGGAAGAGTGAAGCTTTTAATCATATCTGAAATTATCTTTTCAGACTCTCTGAGGCAGTTCCATTGCCTACCGATATCAGCGATATTCCGTATTTTAACCAGATCAGCCACTATCTTCTTGGTCTCAGCCACCTTATTCTGAGGCTCTGCAGGGTAGACTACGGTAGTATAAAGCACCTTGCCTGTCTCATCCACTACAGCCAGCTTCATATCCTGTTCTAAACGCAGGATCCCAGCCCAGCACCGCCTTTTCCTGTGATTGAGGCTGCATAAGAAGTTGGGTAAGATTCTTTTCCAAACACCTTGATAGCCCGTCCTCAGCATTTTTCTGTAAGTTCTGCCCTTATATCATTTTCAATTGATGGAGCTATAGCTTGTATAAGAATCGGCTATCGTCTCCTTTAAGACTTCAGTAGTATATTTATTATCTCTGATTATAACTTTCTACAAAGGTAGTCCAGATATCTCAACAGGGGCCTCGGATTTTTAACAGTTAGTATCTTCTCTGCTTCGTCATGATTAATCGCAAGTATTCTATATCCTGTTATCTTCTTTACAGGCTCACTAAAGCTGTAATAGGTCTCATAAAACTGACTGAGCTTCCTTGTCTTTTTGCCTCTGAAATTACATTTCCTTTGTCAAAGGTTATATTTCTGATGTATTTTCTATAATCAGCATTGTCAGATATCTCTTCCGCTATAATGTCCGCTAGCACCTTTGATAGCGGACTGCACATCGGTTATTCCCTTTTCCTCATTGATATAGGCAAGGGCCTTCTTCAAGCATGTTTTGTCTGTCTGCTGTAAGGAAAATGATGATGGCAAGTCCTGAAAGGCCTGCTTCTTTTTGCTATAGGCTGCTCTGGTTCTTCCTTTTGCTTGTACGGTCTGTACAAATCTTCGACAGCAACCAAGGCTTCCGCATGGCCTCTATAGCCTGTCTTAGCTCATCAGTGAGCTTTCTCCCCTGTTCCTTCTATAAGACCTATAACTGAGCTTCTCTCTCTTCAAGGCTGTTTCAGGTATCTAAGTCTCTCATCAAGATTACGGAGCACTCCATCATTAAGTGCTCCAGGTTGTTCTTTCTGTATCTGGCAATAAAAGGAATGGTATTTCTCCTTCTATAAGCTTGATAACCGCATTTACCCTGTTCCGTCTTAATACCGAGTTCTTTCCGCAATGCTATGTCCATCGTCTAACCCCTCAATATATCATAGTTGAACTTCTGCCAAAGATATCTATATTGCCTTAATCGCAAGCTCGAAAAGTTCTTGCTGTTCACTCCGATTATGATATTGAGCTCACTTGAGCCCTGATCCATCATCCTTACATTGATGCGGGCATGCAGTAGGGCTGCAAATATTCTTCCTGCTGTACCCCTTACAGACTTTATGCCCTTCCTACTACAGCAATGAGGGCGATGCCTGATTCAATATCTATGGAGTCAGGCTCTGCCAGCTGTGAATGGCAGATACAACCAGCTGTTCCTTAGGGCTCGAAAACCTTTCTCCTCTACAAAAAGTGTCATCGTATCGATACCTGATGGCAAGCGTCAAAAGAAATATCATTTTCTCAATGCCTGAAGCACCTTTTCTGCCAAAGCCAATCTCCACATTCATCATGTCTTTATCGATATTGATGGCAGAAAAACTCCTTTCTTCCTGCAATACCTGTGATGACTACTTTGACTTCTGTCCTGTATCTACTATCCAGCTTCCCGGATCCTCAGACATTGGTATTCTTGATATTTACAGGGAATACCCGACCTCCTTACCGGAAGATGAACTCGTGAAGGACAGACGCCCCCATATAAGGAAAAGTTCACGAAGTTCTTTTATAGGTAATGATGTCAATAGGTTTTGATCGTAAATAATTCTGGTCTGCAACAAGAAAAGCCTGAAACATCTGTCCAGTTCTCATATACATCAGCTTTCACAGCTCTTTGCCACTATCGCACCTGGTGATATCGGATCCCTCCTCTTGAAAATGTCTTGATAGTTCCATCAGGCATAGAGCCATAAAAGCCCGGAATAACAGCATAATCAATAAGTTTCTTTTGAAAGTACTTCTGTTTGTCAGAGTCATCATCTATCCTTATCAAAGAAAAGAACTGTTGTGTGCATTCACGAAAGCAAAAATCCAAATATTTTGCCATAATGATCCATTTAAGTATTCGCCTCTTGAAGCCGCATAGTCCTTACCTGCTTTTTCTTTAAGGTTCTTCTAATATCGGCAAATTCATCATCAAGGATAGCTCTATACCAAGCTCCTGCTATAATCTCATTGTATCTTGACTTAATATCTTCAAACTCTTCTGAAAAGTCCTTCCATTAGAAGCCTTCTCCTGACATTTATACAGCAAGTCAGTCACCTTGATATCTGTATTAAATCTCTTTTCCAGGTGCAGAAGGTATGTGGCATAATGCCTCCCTTCTCAGACTTGATTATTCTCCAACCTTCTTAAACTGTTCTGCATTTGTAAGCGAATCCTCCACCAAACTTTACTACCTTTAACAATTATTTTCCCTCCAAATCCATCTGAGTCAAAACACCGAGTGTCCTCAATAAAAACATTTGCAACACGACTTTATAAGCGTAACGCTTAATCGTATTATTTGCGTGTGACATTTTTACTGCACATTAATTATTATTTTATTTGGCTACATCTCGCAATTCCTGGTTGGCTCTTTCTGACTAGCCCCAGTTAAAGCTTGTAGGATGAAAGGCAACTCCTCCCTACCCTGTCTGATGCTACTCTTCTACGCCCTGATAATCTTCTGCTTTGCTGCCTCTTTCTCCACCTCAGGAACTCTGGCTAAAGAACTTCCTTGCTTATACTGCCTCTGGATGTCACCAAGAGTAAGCTTTTTCTTCTCATCTCAGCTGATATCAAGGTGTCTCATGTCCTGCTCCTCATAGCGCTTCCACTCAGCATCTGCAACCACAGCGCTGTGCAGCAGGAAGCTCGTCCTGCTGCCGTAGAACAGCAACATCATCGGGCCCGGTTTAGTTTCCCTTTATGAAAACGTACATTGAACAAGTAATTGCCTCCACGCTGTGAAGAGAGGCCGACCCCTGCTTAGCACAGGAGCAACTCTTGCATGGTTTCTACCCACCGTCCTTTCTGTTTTCGCCTATTAGCTAATAGTAGCATTCAAGCGACTTGGCATACTCCATATCTTCCTTGGTTATATTAGAAATGCCCCACAGGATGTTCAAAGTCAACCCCAGCTTGCCGTAGCAAGAAGCAAGGATGGTCATCTTTCACCGCCGTATCCATCCGCCATCCGCACTTGATTTCTCAAAGACAGCCTTACAGCTCTGCGCCTCTTTTTGGGACAGTATCATACCAAGCCCTTCATCCATTCCTGGTGAGGATATAGTTGGTGGTTCCGTTACAGCATACCCCTGAATTTCAATTATTTCCTGCTGTAAGAGAATAATTAAGAGGTCTTATTACGGGTATACCTCCTCCTAATGCTGGCTTCGCGTATAAACAAGAAGCTGACATTTTCTCCCTTGCAAGCTAATTAGCCCCCTGCACCATACTTTGCCACAAGCTCCTTGTTTGAAGTGTACATGCTCTTTCCTGCCTCTATAGTCAGCCTCCTCACAAAAGTCATAAGCAGGTTTGCAGTGCCTACTATGGTCTCAACTCACGTACCAGGTAACTTATCATCATTTAAGATATCGTTAAAATCATGTGTAATTAGCTTCTCAGCAGTGTCTCTCAGGCAGCATCCTTAAGATCGCAGATCTTTTCTGGACTCAAATCTTTCTCCTGCCTTTTATTGCTATATTTCTTTGTCTGTTTCTGTATTAATAACCCTCAAAAACCCTGAGCCTACAGTTCCATATCCTCTACTCTTACATTTACCATTCTTCACCTCTTATTTATTCTCTTGCGAGTATTTTCATTCTTCACTCCGCTCGTCGTGTCTACGGGCTGCCACCATCAGCGACATCAGTCAGTCCGTTAAGAATCTGCAGCCTCAGTGGACAAAGCAGCCGCCGTTAACCCAAGGCATACTTTTGGTGGATTAGTCAAGCATGTTTCACTCCCATCACGGGCACCTCCTCAAGCACTCTCGGAAAGCAGTCCCTGTCTCATCCTCCACTCTCGCTGTGTGCTCCATCAGTTCTTCTCTTGCATCTTCATGGTGCTAGTTTAATTTCATCTTGTACTTATAAAACGAACTTCTCGCTATGCCTCACGGCCTCCGCTGCCTCACCTACGGTCATCACCTGGTCTCAAGCTGCCTTTTGCTTTCAACCATTTGTAATAAACCTCAGGCAAAGCTCCTTTCTTGAAACCAAATAGAGTTTATCTTTTCCCTATTTTCCCACCATTATTGTAACTTTTATACCAAATATAATATGAGTGTCATAAGACATTTATTCATTAAATTATTGTATGTCCTTAGCGGTCATTTGTGTGTAACAGAAAGAATATTAACACAGACTATGATTATTTGTAAGTGTCAAAGCTAATAGTTTTGTGCTTTATTTTCCATTTTTACTGGCTAATTTGCCTGCAATCATATTAACCTCTGATTTTTGGAAAATAGGTGCAGCTATACAACGAGTATGTCAATCGCAATGAGTTTCTGTATGTTGTTTGTTTGATCTTGAGATATTGAAGGATTATCTCATTAAAAGCTTGTACAGGAATATCTCCTATACTGACTTATTATAGTTAATCTTCTTTTTAATGCTCTTCCATTTTAGATATGCATTGATAAAGATCAAAAGTATCTATCAAGAACCGCTGTGCATTGCTGATTTCACATTTGTCCTATGATCTCTTGACTGTATATTGTTGAAGCATAGAACGAATCTGGCTGCGGTAATGTCTTTTGTTCTCTCTATACCCTGCTTCTTTGCCTCATTTTCCTGTTGTTTGTTTAAGTAAAGCTTAGCCTTTAACATCTGTATGGTTTCGCTTCTTTATTCTTGAACTGAGAACGCTCATTCTGGATAGCTACTACTATTCCCGATGGGAAATGTGTAATTCTAATCGCAGATGAGGTTTTGTATATGCTGTCCACCTGCACCGCTTTTTGAGTGGAAGGTATTTATCATTATATCATCATCTTTATTGTATGGGGGGTCTATATCATCTTTCAATATCCGGCATTCATCACAGGATACAAAGGAGGATCTGCTTTTCCGCAGCATTGAAAGGTGAAATACGGAACCAAACGGTGCACTCCTGATGTTTCACTTTAGGTAGCCATAGGCATTGGTTCTCGTAATTTCAATGGTACAGGACTTTTATCTGGCTTTTCTCCTGCTAAATAGTCGATAACCCTGTCTTGAATCTTTGCTTCTGGCCCATCTTGTGTGGTGGGCTCATAAGGATGTTGTCCAGTCACAGGCTTCAGTACCGCCTGCACCCGGATGTAAGGTAATAATAGCATTATCTTTCATCATATGCTGCTTAGCAGTGTTGAAACCTCTAAGAGCATCAAACCTCGTCTTAAACTCTCTCAAGTCTCGTCTCCCATTTCTCTGATATCATGGAGGCATCATTTTCTTTCTCTTCTGCCATTTCCAATAAGTGCACCTATGTCATCAAAGAGCCGCAGCTCGTCAAAGCCTTCTATATTGTTCTTTAAAACCCGATATTTCAGCCAGAGTAGCACTTTGGCCTCCTCGGCATCGTCCCAAAATCCAGGTTCTGATATGAGTCTGTTTAACTCTGAGCCTCATCTTCTTGCTCGTTAAGTCAAAGTGAACTCTCTACTCTGACTAATGGCTCTGCACAGAGAGCTCATGCAACTTTGAACTGGTCTAATCTCTACCACTATCTCACCACCTTTTGTGTATTCACAAGAAAAGATTATATAACATAGTAGTAATAAGGGCGATGTAAATTATATCCCACTATAAATCCTAACTACGGAGTTTTATTTTTAGTTTAAAACCCACCAAAAAGTTATCATAATTACAACATAAGCCAAGTACAAAAGGTGAAGTATTTCTAATGGTATATCAAAGTTGTTTTCCGGATGCTGTAATGCATTTAATATGTAAATAAATTCATTACAAATAAATATTATTATAAAACCAAATAAATATATAAATTTCTTCTTTTCAATTTTAAGCTCCTTAATTATAACTTAGCTGATGTTTTAGCTACTTTATGTTTTTTCATTTTGCTTGTATTTTTTCGGCAGTTATGCGAATCCTTTTATCATTTTAATAAACTGCAAGTGTAAAGGATTTTCTATGTCTGCTAATGTTTCTGTACTCCTGCAAGTAGTCAGCTTTCGTTTATCAGTTTTCTTGCTTTCAATTTCGTCAGTGAGCTTTCTTCTTTAGTCTATACAATTCATAGTCCTTTTCTATCCCTGCATAAATCCTGTCCTTATTGTCAGACCTGGCTCTAACCTGCTTACAATCATATCAAGCACAAAACCACAGCGCCTCTTTCCCCTGGGCTTCCAGTCCTTCCTTATGACAGACTCTGAGCAGACCTTTAAGCACACCCCATGCCATCGTCTTGTTTGAATACGCCTATAGCTAATAAGCGCCCTATTTTTACTATATTCATAAACCTCATACCTGATTAATCCTAGCTTATATATTCCTCCTGATTAAGAACTCTAGTTAATATAATTCTAACTGCCTCACTAATATATTGATGAAAATGCTCATAATACGCTGTTTCCATTTTATTACCTATCTGTACCATATTTAACATTCTAATATTATTTTTTTGTTTTATATTTTACTACTTTGGCTGTATTTTCCATATACTCTCTTGCTTCCTAACTATCGTATGTTTCCTTACTTTTACATAGTATGCCTTTCCACCCTTCAAGGCCTGTAACATTGTAACACACATAAATATGGTCTTGCTTGCATCCAATAGGAGCTTTGAGTTAGCAGCGTATCTTATTTCATATCCCTTGCACCGTTTGGCCTCGGTTAAACTCCACTTCTAAATCCTCTTTACTTAAGGATGACACCTTGACACCATTTATCTTGGCTGGCTTCTTTACTTTATCATTCTATCTTTTTGCTGTAATTGATTACATATGCCCATCTATGGTGCCACTGATTCATTGATGAACCTTATAGGCATAGAATATTGTAAGAGGCTCAAAATGTGCATTTTCTCCCTAAGATTATATTTTGAGAGTAAACAGTAGCTTTAACTACACAGGAAATGGTATTCTTCTTGATTTCTTACATCGTCACCTATCTTCACCGTTTTGCCGGACTCAAAAGCTCCTATTCTACATTGTCTAGTTCCACTAGGTATAGAAAATGGATTTTAGCCTATAACAATGCGAGGCAAAAATCAATGATTTCACTGAGTCCTTACCGATAGTATAGCTTTTTAATTCCTGATTCCATAAAAGACTGGATGCTCATTTTCACATTAAGTAGAATTGTACTTTTTAGTGATGTAGTTTTTGAAATGCGTAGGTATCGATATATAATTAACAGTGCTGGTGCTAGATAATTCTGTATACTCCATATAGCTGAATGCGTTTCTTCTTCCTCATGGTGGTAACACCCTTTGATTACTACTTTGTATATTCTATTTCTTTGTTATTGAACCATTTGTTGTAATACACATTAGTATCATCTGTTGTATCGTCTCCACATATCACCCTTACCTGATATGGTGAGTACACCTTTTATTCAAGGGCTGCATATCATCACCTATATGTATTACTTCTCCTTCATCAATATTTTGCCTCAACGTCCCTTGCTTATCAAAAGTAATGATATAAGTAAAATGCAAAGAAACCAATCTTTTTGTTGTTTTAAGTATAATTGTTCCTCCAAATTTTCCTACTCAAAAAGTTATATCCTTCTTATCTCTACCAAAAATCGTATGTATCTAAGTTTCTTTAATTATTTTTGAAGCAGGATTAACAAACGCTAAAATAATATTAAATTGATAAGAAGTTCGGTAAACCGATATACTGTATCAAAGGAGGGATATACTTAAGGGATTATTAATGAACTGCTTAAGAAAAAAATATTTCAAGATAATGACTGCGAAAAGATAGCGGAGTCGGAAGGACTTGGCCTATAAATAGATATATGCACTGAAAGGCTAAGCTTGATAAATGTGTTCTGGTAATTTTATGGATATATCAAAAGGCACTTGATGTTGCTAAATTGATCATTTACTTTCAGAAAATAATTATGTATATACCGAGGATTATATCTTTTCTTTGGAGACTTTAAGAGCAATACCCGTGCCATCAGGTGAAAGACCTGGGTGATATTGATTTTATCATTGAAGCCCAGAAACTGATAAATTCGTCAATTATGCATAAGTAGCAACAGAGAATCCCTGTATCTCATGTGGTAGATTATTTGTCGAGATTAATGATATTCCAATATGTACAAATTATAATGATATTCGGAAAAAAAATTAAAAACCGTATTTCCCGCATCTGAACTATTTTGTCTTTTTTGCAGCTTTTGTGATGAATATATAAAAAGTATGCAATAGAAAAGGCTATTATTCCAGAGTTTATGCGATTCAATATTGTAGAAAGCGAGATACGAAATGTGTGTTAATAAACTTGAATCTATTTTCGCTAAAAGATGATTAAAAGCGTTTACGAACAATGTATTAAACTTGAATTTGAAAACAAAGGGATACCCATAATAGAATTTTAATGATAATTATCCTGAAGTATTAAATGAAATAATATTTCTGATATAATAAAATTGCCAGAGTAACGAAAGAAAAGTAAAGGAGCCCTTCCATGTCACTTTCAACACTGAATGATAATATAAAACCGTACATTCAAGGCTGCTACCTGCTATTTTAAGGAAGAGCCTTTTATGATAAGGCATTATAAAAAATGCCTAAAATGCAGTGCTTGAAATGGTACAGATGAATCTAAGCACTTTTACAGGTAGTTTCACTGATATAAATTGGTCAGGAAATCATGGAAACCCTGGCTCTTTTTTACAGACTACAGATGGTTACCAATTGAAAACCTTAGGCTTTTTTCTTCTGCAAATGAGCTTAGAATACATGATAAAATCCCCTGAAAGCACTGTCACATTCCTTTGCTGAAGTAGAGTTGATAAAAGAACAAAGCTATATATATTGTAACAAACAAGGCTCCTTTCTAGTGGAATTTGAAGTATTAGAAAGAGTCGGACTTGTTACTGCTACTATCAAAAATTTGTTGCTGATAAAACCAATTCTTTCCACTCAGCAAGATACTTTTGCTCTTTTAGACTCGCTGGATGAGCTTTTGAAAGAGGCAGATGTTGATTTCCTTAAGTAAAGGAGAAAAGAACTGCAACAAAGGAAGACATAGATAATGTCTGCAAGACAGCTCTGACAAGATATATTCGATATAATGGACTGATAAAAAGATAGGGAAAATGCATCATTATTACCTTGATTTAATAGGCCTGCAAGACCAATACCCGTCAAGATATATTGTCTTTACTCAACAATCATTTGATATATTTTATAATGTAAAGAATCTGGCGGCAGAAGGGAAATCCGTAAATAGCCTCCTCCTCAAGCCCTCCTTTTTGTAAAATACAGATCGTGCAAATAACTTTTCCTTTTGAAAACTAAGATGCCCTTGATTGCTGGCATCTTTACATACTTGCAAAGACCGGAGAGATGGAATGCAATGCTACCGTGCTGTCGAGGAGGAGTGATAGTTAAGTTCTCTGCTTAGCATCTCTCTTGATGATTAATGATTTCCGCAATTATGATATAATTGACATCCAAAGCAGCTAGCTCTTATTCCAAATCTATGGCATAGAGCTACCTGCAAGAACCATCTGCACAAAATGGCACAGTAAAATCTTCCTTTTCCCTATCTTCTTTCCAGTCAGATGATAAGTCATTGGGCATATCCTAAGACCATCTGTTTTAGGTTATTAGTTGAAAATATCGTGAGCAAAGTTGTATTTCCTGGTACCTGTGAATGTAGTAAACCACTGCAATTGATGACATAAAGAATATAGGCAGTAAACCTAAGACTTCCATCTGCATCAGCAGGTATAAGCAAGAAAATATAACTCTATAAAACAAAAATACCAAAGGTGGCAAGGCTTTAAGTACAAGCTTTCCAAGGTTTTGCTTAATCAAAACACAGGAGACATTGCTAAATATGAACAACAGAAGGGTTGCAAACCTAAGTGCCACTTCCTAGTCCCTGCTGAATATATTCAGTACTATTTCAATAAGGTTCCTGGTCTGGCAGAGCTGAAGTTGCCTAGTCTGGTAAAGAGTGCATAGCCACCCATAAAGCTGCCTGAAATACACACAATGTAGTGCAATATTTCTTCTTGTTTCTCTGTCAAATTCTCCATATGTACTTCAATCTTCCTTCACGCTTATGCTCCGCCCTTTTAGGATAAGCATCTTTTTCAAAATTAGTAGTCCTTGTTAGCAGGATTGACTTTACCTTCGTATTCTGTCAAACTTTGTAAGCTCAAGGTCTCCAAGCATAATGCCTTTAAATGAGTTCGTTCTCTGCCAGAGGACAGGCATCAAAATGATACCACTTATCCTTATACCTTGATTAGGTTCCAAAAGTGGTCACCGCCTTTTCCATCTCAAAACTATGATATTTCAAAGCCCGCCCCTGTGATAAGTGCCCTGGGATACTGCAAAATAGGTAAAGCAGTCTCCGTATGTGTCTCTAAAGCCGTTATAAGCAGCTTCTATGGCATCACTTTATCTGAGTACCCTGTAGCTTATCTGGTATGGTAAAATTCAAATATCCTGTCAGCTTCTCCAGCTCAGTCATATTCTTTGCCAGTAATCCTCAGCCAGTGTTTCACATATTTTGCCACTCTTTAGATGGCTGGATGACTTTTAACTGTTACCTTTAACAGACTCCTGCAGTCTTGTTACCGGCCTTATCCTTGTTAGAACGGTAGGTCACCTTATATACCCCCTCTTCCCGGTTTACTTTGAAGCATCCACCAAAAAGGCTGTCTGCCTGGCTGATTGTCCGGTAACACTTACTCCTCCTATAAGAAAAAGGGCTGCCTCATGTATATGGTTGCCAACCCCTGGTTCCTTTGATTACAGGAGCCTTGGTGTCTTTTTACCACCAACGTAAGCTTAATCTCCTTCTCATTTTTCTTTACCAGCCCTTATAGGAACAGTATATTTTCCGATTTTGCAAGGCCTTATTAGCTGTTAAACTTCTTGCCATAGGTAGCTTAATCCCTGTCTTATCTGATTTTACGAACCTATCTGCCAAAGTGAAAAGGTTCTGGAAACACTGTCAATTTTTCCTCCCTTACATCAAGTAATAATATATAGATGAGTTAGCTTCTGCTTTATTTCCCGTAATATCAGTTGCCGTCAGTTATCTTTTATATACTCCGCATCACCTTTATACCTGATGTTTCACCTCCTTTACTTTGGTCTTTGTGGCATCCCTCATCTTCTCAATAAAGTCCTTTTACAGCTATCTCCTGCAGCAATTACAACTTCCTTTGCAATTATAACCGGGCTTTCAGTATCAACTACTGTTAACAAGCTTGTATTTATATTGCCGTTTACCAAAAACTGCACAGGACATTCACCAGGTTTATCAAGTGGTATATCCTTAATCGGAGTAACCATCTTACAATTGATAAGAGGTATATGGTGGCTTAGCAAAACCTAGATTGCAGGATTTTTATAAAAGTCTGTCTGTTTAAGGTCAGGTGCCCGCCTCAACAGTCAGGGCAGACTTAAGCGGTGCAGTTATAAACACTGACAATCCAAGCAAAACAAGGAGTATCACAAAGCTCACTCCCGAAATTATCAGGTTTCTTTTTAATTTACTCATAGCCTTAGCTAATTACATCTGACATACTGTATTTCCAGTGTTTTTTACTCCTTTAGGAACTTTGCTGCACTCCATAGCACCTTTAGCAAATATGGCTCTGAATACGTGCATGCTTAACTTGCACAACTCTACTCGTTCCCGCAAATATAACTCTGTGCCTCTACTATGGTCCCAATTCTCTTACCGAGATTGATTTCATTTTTCTCTCTTCCTTACTTTAGTTCCTGTCAAGATTATAAGAAACATCATCAAAGCCCATCCTTCACTCAAGACTCAGCCAGCAAGGGCAGCACCCACTTGGTGCATCAAGCTTCTGATCAGGTGCTTTCAACTATCTCTATATCAAACTGTTTTCATATAGTGTCCCTGTAACACTTTTAGAAGTTTACAGCTACATTGATACCATGACATATTATTGGATACAAGGACAGCTGATAGCCTGGCAAGTCTTCGACTCTGCCTAGCTGAGCTCAGACAGTCCCAGACAGCACCAGCGGTGTATGTTTCTTTCACAGTAATCAAGAAGGCCATCAATTGCAGAAGCAGTAGAAAACTTTACAATTACGTCTGCTGTTTCCTTTTAATTCATCAAAGCTCTTATATACAGGTAGTCATTCTCGCCTCACCATAGAAGGCCCAATCTCGCCACCACCTCTCATCTCTTCATCTTCTGCAATCAAGCCTGAGGAGCATCTGCTCCCATCCTTCCATTGCAGTTTATGCAATATAACTTCAACCATATCATTCTCCTTTTCTCTATACCTATGGATACCACCTTTATCTTTTGCAAATATAAAGCTAAGCTCCATTAATCTTTTATATAGACATACTCTGCTTAATTTTTTTTTCTTTTTAGTTCCATATAGACCTCTTCAACATCTTTTCTGCTTTTTCCTATGTATATGCCTTCTGCCGTCTGAACGCCGCTATCATCAGCTCAAAAGAATCGACATAAGCTTTATATGGTCCCTTTTTACTCTCAGTACGAACAGTAAGTGTGAAAGCTCGCTGTAGGTATATATACCCTATCCTCTCCGCACAGCACACAGCTGCCTCAAATGTATCAGACTTGCGTCAAGCTTATTTATACTGCCTGTTGATCTTCTCTCCTATGACACAAATTCCGGTATCATCTGCACACAAATACATAACCTTTGTCTCAACCTTCTCACCAGAGGAATTGATATTATTTCGGGTAAGTTTGCTTCATCCTCTGCTTTACAGCCTGTAAACAAAGCTTAATACTCCAATAATACATAGAAAAGCATAAACTGCACATGTGACTGGCATACTCCTTTCATCACCAGCTTCCTGACGCTTACTTCACCTGTAAACAGTGCTTCCTTCCGCCTTCCTCATTCTACCAGTAATCTTGCCTCATCGTCAACTCCATACACTCTTTGCCTTTCTTGCCCTCTCAGGAGGATAACAAAATATATTCTTTATCTAATAAATCTGGTGCTTCTATAACTCCATAAAGCTATGCCTTAGGCAGTTTCTCATAGTAGTTAAAATAATGCTTAACTATCGCCGGGTGGATAGCCTGCTCATCACTCCCTTTAGGAGGCTCCCCTTATCTCTTATCACTCCATTCCTTTTGCCAGAAACAGTTACAGCATCTTACATACCAGTTACTCATCTCTCTACAAGTTAAGGAGTGGCAGTCCTCAAGTATGCAGTAGTTATCAAGGTTCTCCTCTACAGCCTTTGTAGGGGGTTAAGCTTTGAGAGGGCCACTTGTCCATAACTGCAAGCTTGTCATACTCAAGCTTATATTTGGTTGCGTCAAATTCATCTATATTAGCATAGAGCACAAAAGCATAGGTATTCAAAGTGTGCTCATAAACACTCTGTCCCTCAGTTACTAGCTTGTCTGAGAAACGGTTTTGGAAGCCAGGTGCACTATTGCGCAATACCAACGGATTGCATCGCACCATGCTTTACAGGCATCAAAAAGGATCTACTGCATTTCCTTTGATTTGCTCATCTTCTGTCCGTTTTCATCAAGAACGTGTCCAACGATGACATTCTATGGGGCTTCATTGAAAAGAAATGGACTCAGCAAAAGTGAATAAACCAGCCTCTGGTCTGGTCTACAGCACCTAAATGGTCACTGCGGAACTGGCTGCTTAAAGGGTTCCACATTTTCAAACGGATAGTGATACTGTGCATAAGGCATGGCTCCTGAATCAAACAACAGTCAACCTCAGGTACTCATGCATTTCCTTACCGCAGTCCGGACACTTTGGTGCCTTGTCAATAAATGGGCGGTGAAGGCTCTTAACTCATCATCAGGGCAGTTATCACTCATTTCCTTTAGCTCTGCTTACTTCCTATAACATGTACCTTGCCACTCCGATTCGACGGGAAGAGGAGTACCCCAGTATCTGTTTCTTGAAAGTCCCAGTCTGTGTTCTGGAGCCAGTCCAAATCTTCCCACTTGCCTATACTTTCAGGTATCCAGTTTATCTTAGCATTGTTTTAAGCAGGTCATCTCTTACTGCAGTCATCTTGATAACCATGTCTCTTTTGCGTAGTAAATAAAGGGACTGTCACATCTCCAGCAGTGAGGATATTCGTGTTCAAACTTAGGCGCATCAAAAGCAGCTTTCTGTCTTCCAGTCCTGGAAGCTTGCTAAGGATCGCAATAACCAGTAAACTTGCCGCAAAGGGTGTCCTCAGTAAGCTCACCCTCGTTGTTAACAAACTTCTTTAAATGGAAGGTCATACTTTCTTCCGATTCTGGCATCGTCCTCACAAAAAGGCAGGAGCAATAACTATGAGTACATCGACATAGTAACATAGTCATCCATAACACATAGTGGCCCTTTTGTTCTAGCTATTTTGGCTCTTGGGCAAAAGTGGTTCATACCTCACGTTTTCAAGGTCTGAGCCCTTGTGTCTCAAAGTTTCATAAGCCTTTATATATCTTCAGACGCAAGTGGACCAAGAATCTTGTCTAAAAGTGCTTCTGCCGCTATAGTAAGTATCAATACCGCCTTAACCTTCATAGCTCTCCTCCGGATTCACACAAAAAGAGCTACGTTGGAAGGAAGTGTCAAGGTGTGGTTGTCCATGCTAGGAAATAGCCATCCTCACCAACCGCCAATCTAACTACTGCAGAACGCTCCTTTACATTCTTATAGCCACCATGCAACCTCGTGAGAAGAGGAGTACCGCAGCGAGGACAATAAGGTACTATTTATGGCCTTTATATAAAAGGCCCTTTCCTATTTCTTTTA